>Ga0247806_10000193_pt1 | contig 42460 bp, 33 predicted proteins | sample UWRJL059202B1_FD_179935 | JGI IMG/M metagenome (GOLD analysis project Ga0247806, IMG submission 179935) | Plant litter microbial communities from Arlington Agricultural Research Station in Wisconsin, United States - UWRJ-L059-202B-1 | ecosystem: Environmental > Terrestrial > Plant litter >... | reverse complement strand
TAAAGTAGCGTGGCCTTTTGCATAGTTAACGATCGCTTCCAGTTCGGCTTCGCTGTATTTCAAATTGCGCAATGCCTGCGGTACGCTTTGGTTGATGATCTTGAAATAACCACCGCCGCTTAATTTTTTAAATTTCACCAGGGCGAAGTCGGGTTCAACGCCGGTGGTATCACAATCCATCACCAGGCCGATCGTTCCTGTTGGCGCGATCACGGTGGTTTGCGCATTGCGGTAGCCGTATTTTTCACCCATCTGCACCGCTTCATCCCATGCTTTGGTGGCTGCTTTCAATAAATAATCGGGACAATATTTTGCTTTGATGCCCTGTGGTTTTATTTCCAAACCTTCGCAGGCATCGGCCGCATCGTAAGCGGCAGCACGGTGGTTACGCATTACGCGCAACATGTGTTCCTTGTTCAGTTCATATTTATCGAAGGCGCCGAGGAAGCTGGCGAGTTCGGCAGATGTTTTATAAGCCACGCCCGTCATGATGGCCGTGATGGCGCCTGCAATGCCGCGCGCTTCTTCGCTGTCGTAAGCAATGCCGCTTACCATCAGCATAGAACCGAGGTTCGCAAAACCAAGCCCGAGCGTACGGTAATCATAACTCAACTGCGCCACTTCTTTGGAAGGGAACTGCGCCATCAGTACGGATATTTCCAGCACGGTCGTCCACAGGCGGCAGGTATGTTCAAAACCCGCCACGTCGAATGAGTTGTCCGATTCGTTGAAGAAACGGCGGAGGTTTACGCTGGCTAAATTACAAGCGGTATTATCGAGGAACATGTATTCGCTGCAGGGGTTACTGGCGCGGATCGGTCCACCTTCCGGGCAGGTATGCCATTCGTTGATGGTAGTATCATATTGCGTACCGGGATCAGCACAACGCCAGGCGGCGTAGTTGATCTGGTCCCACAATTCTTTTGCTTTTACTTTTTTCATCACGCGGGCATCGCTTCTTCCTTTCAGTTCCCAGTCGCCGTCTTCATCCAATACTTTAAAGAAATCGTTCGGAATGCGGATGGAGTTGTTGCTGTTTTGTCCGCTCACCGTGCGGTAAGCCTCGCCTTCATAATCGCTGGAATAACCGGCGGCAATGAGCGCCGCCACCTTATCTTCTTCCTGTACTTTCCAGTTGATGAAGTTGACGATTTCGGGGTGATCCAGGTCCAGGCAAACCATTTTGGCCGCGCGCCTCGTGGTACCGCCGCTTTTGATGGCACCTGCTGCTCGGTCACCTATCTTTAAAAAACTCATCAGCCCGGAGGAGGTACCGCCGCCGCTTAATTTTTCACCTTCGCCGCGGATACTGCTGTAGTTGGTGCCTACGCCGCTGCCATATTTAAAGATGCGGGCTTCGCGTACCCATAGGTCCATGATGCCACCTTCGTTCACCAGGTCATCTTCCACGCTTAATATAAAGCAGGCATGTGGCTGTGGGCGTTCGTACGCGTTGGTGGAACGTTTCAGCATGCCGTCTTTCGGATCTACATAATAATGTCCCTGTGCTTTGCCGGTGATGCCATACACTTCATGCAAACCGGTATTGAACCACTGCGGGCTGTTGGGCACGCAGGCCTGGTTTAAAATAGAGTACACCAGTTCGTCGTAAAATATTTGTGCATCTTTTTCGGCAGCAAAATAATTATAGCGTTCACCCCATACCCTCCAGCAATGTGCCATGCGATGTGCAACCTGTTTAACGGTTGTTTCCCTGCCGGTGCTGCCGTCTTCTTTTGGAACGCCGGCCTTCCTGAAATATTTCTGCGCCAGGATATCGGTGGCGATCTGGCTCCATTGTTTTGGCACTTCTACATTGTCCATTTGAAAAACGACTTCACCGCTCGGATTCTTGATCACCGAAGTACGGTAATCGTATTCAAACATATCGAACGGACTAACGTTGTCTTTGGTAAATTGACGGCTGAAGGCAAGACCTTTGACAGTGGATTTTTTTACAGGCATATGAACAAGAAATGACGGGGTTAAGAAATAATTATCTTTTGGATGGTACCGAGTGGAAACGAAAATATTTGTTAGGAAGGAAGAAACAAACTTTTTAATATGCACACTTTGTGGAAAAAGCTGGTGGATAATTTTCTAAAGCAACCCGGCAGGGACTTTGCCGTTGTTTTAACTATTTTATAAAAAAATAATGCGCCTGTTTGTTGGTTATTACGGGGAAAAATCCTCTCCCCTGTTGTAGCGGGTTTCAGCAGTTGTATGATAAAGCCGGTAAGTTTGAAGTGGCTTAAAAAGTTGCTGCCGCCAACCGGGTGAGGATAATGAGCAGGCGGAAAACGATGGATCGCTACTGGTAAAATTTCCAGGTTGATTGTTATGGAGAAGCGCATCCTTTTATACAACTTCGTGTATGCGTGGTATAAAAAAGTGTTGTTTTACTTGCAAACAAAAAAAAGAATGTGTAGGTTTCAAAAAACAACTGCAAAATGAAGAAGCTATTTTTTTCCTGGGCATTCTTTGCCTTATCGCATCTGCTGCCATGTACTTCATGGGTAAGTCAAATTCAAACCTTACCGAGTTAATGGATTTCTGGTGGATCCCCTTGCCTTTGGGCGCTATCTTCTTATTGGTTTCCAACAAAAAGAAAGCGTAGCATTTACCCTGGCTGGATCCTTTATTAAACCTGCGGTGGCTATCTTTGTTTTATGCGATGCGTAATACAAAGAGCGGCCCGCGCGGGTGTAACGATCAACGGTGTAATCAAATCCGCCATCGGCCCCGGATTGCTGGTGCTGGCAGGCATTGAAGATGCCGACAATGCAGCGGATATTGAATGGTTGAGCAACAAGATCGTTCATCTTCGCATTTTCGATGATGAAAACAAAGTACCGAACCTTTCATTGAAAGATACCGGCGGCGACATCCTGCTCGTAAGCCAGTTTACCTTACATGCCGCCACCAAAAAAGGCAACCGCCCTTCCTACCTCAAAGCCAGCAAGCCGCTCATCGCCATCCCGCTGTACGAACAGCTCATCGCTCAACTGGAACAAGACCTCGGCAAAAAAATATTTACCGGCTCCTTCGGCGCGGATATGCAGGTGGAGTTGGTGAATGACGGGCCGGTGACGATTGTTATAGATACTAAAAACAGGGAATAATCTATTACACGAATTAAGGCGAATTACACGAATTTTCAGGAGAAAAACCTCATGGTTATTATTTTACTATAAGGCAGCTTTGCGTGTAATAAATATAAAAATTATGGGCGATCTGCTGTTTAAAAATGAATCTTATAAAATTGTCGGCATATGTATGAATATACACAAAACATTAGGCATGGGATTGAAAGAAGCGAGTTATAAAGACGCCATGGAAATTGATTTTATAGAAAATGATATAAATTTTAAGCGCGAACAAAGATTTATTGTGATGTACAAAAATAGAACTCTTCGTAATCCATACATAGCAGATTTCATTATTGACGACTCAATTATTATAGAAGTTAAATCGGTTGCCTTTTTAAATGAAACGCATACTGCCCAGGCGCTAAGTTACCTCGCCGTATCCGGAATGCGCCTGGCCTTATTGATCAACTTTGGAGAGCGATCCTTGGTTTGTAAAAGAGTTGTTCTGTAATAATTCGCGTAATTCGCCTTAATTCGTGTAATCAAAAGAATAACAATGACAATACAAGAAGCCCAACAGAACGTTGACCAATGGATAAAAACCACCGGCGTAAAATATTTTTCCGAACTCACGAACCTGGGGATACTGATGGAAGAGGTAGGTGAACTGTCGAGACTAATGGTGCGGAAATACGGGGAGCAATCCTTTAAAGAATCGGACAAAGGAAAAGAAATGGCCGATGAAATGGCGGACGTATTATGGGTACTGATCTGCCTGGCCAACCAAACGGGTGTGAACCTTACGGAAGCGCTGGAGAAGAATTTTGAAAAGAAAAACTTACGCGACGCCGACAGGCATAAGCATAATGAAAAGCTGCATTAATCAACCGGTTTGTGTTTCTTTTGCTCCGTATAATAAAGCGAAAACAGAACGGCAGATAAAACAAGGAATAAAAATCCACCGCTTTTTAACCAGGCGTAAATGCCGAATACAAATACCAGCGCCGCGCTGACAAGATACCAGGAGCGCATATCGTATTTTTTAGGTGCAAATACAGCGTTGATATCGTCTTCAGTGTAACCCGATCTTTTCATCTCTTCTTTGATCTCCCCGCCGGGCACACCGGACCGCAGTTGCTTTTGAAACTTCTTTATTTGATCTTCTGTTATCATTCTTCCTGCTGTGTAGCTAAAATTAATATAAAACAGCCGAACAGCTAACGAAAACGCTGCCAAAAGCGATGAAGATGAACGGACTGCGACGCCACCGAAGCTGCACAAAGTTCAACAGCCGGGAACAAAAAAAATGTTCAACTTCCCGTAATGCCTGATTTAGACTTCCCTGCTTTTAAGTTTTGCTTACTTTTGCAGCCTTATGGCAAACGAAAACAATTTTGCAGAGCTGATCGCTCATTGTAAAGAGTATGGTTATATTTTTCAATCCTCGGAGATATACGATGGATTGGCGGCTGTATATGATTACGGCCAGAATGGTGCGCAACTGAAAAAGAACATCCGCGATTACTGGTGGAAAAGCATGACGCAACTGCACGACAACATCGTGGGCATCGACGCGGCGATTTTTATGCATCCCACCACCTGGAAGGCGAGCGGCCACGTTGATAATTTCAGCGACCCGATGATCGACAATAAAGACAGTAATAAAAGATACCGCGTTGATCATTTGATCGAAGGTTTTGCAGAAGAGCAAAAAGCAGCCGGCAAGGAACAGTTGGCGGAAGAGATTTTAAATTCGATGGATGCATTGCTGGCGAAAGATGATTTTGCAGGGTTGAAGCAGCTGATTGACGACAATAAAATAAAATGTGCCATCAGTAAAACCTGTAACTGGACAGAAGTACGCCAGTTCAACCTGATGTTTTCCACGCAGTTCGGCGCCACGGCCGAAGCGGAAAACATCGTGTACCTGCGACCGGAAACGGCACAGGGCATTTTCGTGAATTTTTTAAACGTGCAGAAAACCGGCAGGATGAAAATTCCTTTCGGCATTGCGCAAACGGGCAAGGCATTCCGCAACGAGATCGTGGCGCGGCAGTTTATTTTCCGCATGCGCGAATTTGAGCAGATGGAGATGCAGTTCTTTATTCGTCCCGGCTCGCAAATGGAATGGTATAATTTCTGGAAGGCAGAAAGAAAAAAATGGCACCAAAGCATCGGCATTCCCGTAGAAAAACTGCGCTTCCACGACCACGTAAAACTGGCACATTATGCAGATGCGGCGGTGGACATCGAGTTTGAATTTCCCTTTGGCTGGAAAGAACTGGAAGGCATTCACAGTCGCACCGACTTTGATTTAAAACAACACCAGGAATACAGCAAAAAGAAAATACAGTATTTCGACAACGACCTGGATGAAAATGGGAAAGCCTACGGCAATTACACGCCTTACGTGGTGGAAACTTCGGTGGGACTGGATCGCCTGTTCCTTACGATACTCAGTCTTGCTTACCAGGAAGAAAAATGGAACAAGGAAGACGGTACGGAAGACAGCCGCGTGGTGCTGAAAATACCGGCGAAGATTGCGCCGACCAAGCTCGCTATATTGCCCCTGCTAAAGAGAGATGGGTTGCCCGAAATCGCACGGGAACTGATGAATGATTGCAAACAATCCTTTCAATGTTTTTACGAAGAGAAGGATGCGATCGGCAAACGTTACCGCCGCATGGATGCGATCGGCACACCGTTCTGCGTAACCATCGATCACCAAACGAAGGAAGACAATACGGTTACGATCCGTTACCGGGATACGATGGTGCAGGAAAGGGTGGCATTGGCTGATGTGAAGAAACTCGTAGAAGAGAAAATAAAATAAACGCAGCTTATTTTAATATTAAAAGGGAACCAATATGGTTCCTTTTTTATTCATCAATGCATACAGCCAATATAAACTTCCGCAGATTTTGAATAAGCCGTTTTATAAAAGCGTTTTGCTTTTTCCAGCGCTGGTTGCGTGATAGCCGCATCACCGCTGGCAACGATCACCACGTAAAATCCTTTGGCAAATTTATAGATGGCGTTGCTCCACTCTACGCTGATGTACGTACCGCTGTCGTACCTGCCCCTTGCAATGTAACAGGGAAACCCGCCTTCCAATTCACAATCGTCTTTGGGTAACGACAGCCCGGTTTTGGTGTTGTAGGCAAGGTCACGCAGGTTCAAGGGGTAGCCTAGTTTTTCAGCAGCTTTCGATGCTGTTTCCCTTGCGGCCAGGTAGTTTTTAGTGGATTGAATGATAACGTAATTCACTTTTACATAAGGGCTGTCGTTCTGTGCGTAACCGTACTGGCAAATACAGCACACGATCAGTAAGCTCAATAAATATTTTTTCATTTTTTACGCGCTTGTTTACCCGTATAATTCCTGGTGAATGGCTTTGCGATCATACCCCAAATCGAGGATGCGCAACTTTGCTTCATCGATCATGGCCTTCCAGCCGCAGAGCATAAAATTGGCCGGGCCATTGTTCTTTGCGCGGCAGATGTTTTCATAAACGGCATGTACATAACCGCTGGCGCCTTCCCAGTTTTCGCGGCTGAGGGTAGGAATGTAATGAATCCCCGGTGTGGAATCGCTCAATGCTTTCAGTTCATCGAAATACAATAAGTCGGCTTTGGTGCGGCAACCAAACACCACGTAAATATCATTGTGGGGCACATTGTGCAGTTTGATGTAATTCGCCATGCTGCGGAACGGGGCAATACCGGTGCCGGTACAGATCAAATACAAATCTTTCTCGTAATGTTCCTCGTGCAGGGTGAATACGCCTACCGGTCCCCGCAAGGTGATTTCGCTGCCTTCCTTTATTTCGTTGAACAGGTAGGTGGTGCCCGCGCCGCCGTCGAGCAGTACGATGCACAATTCAAAAACATTGGTACCATCCGGCCAGCTGGCAATGGAATAGCTGCGCCAGCGCCTGTTGGGCTTTTCATGTATGGGCAGGTCGAGGGTTACAAACTGGCCGGGTTTGAAATCAAAGGATTCCAGTTCGGGAACCTGGATGAAAAAACGACGGGTGTTGTAAGTCTGCTGCTCGATGCGGATCACTTTTCCGGTACGCCAGGGTTCAAGTGCCATAAGCTGATGTTTTGAGTAAGGTACTAATAAACTGTTTACCTGCAAAACGGCTTATGGAACAATGATCTTTTCGATGTGCGTAACGTGGGCGGTCGTGATTTTTAACTGGTACAGTCCTTTGGCAATGCCGGTAAGATTGAGTACCGGTGAAACGCTGTTGGGGGTGAATGTTTTTACGATCCGCCCGGCGGCATCGCTTAGCACGGCCGACTGCACGGTGACCGCAGAACGGATCGTAAGCCTTCCGTCAACTAACGGGTTGGGATAAACGCTGATGGCATCGCTGCCGTTAAAATATAATTTCCGTACGGGTGAGTATTTATAAGAGCCATCCCTGTCTATCATCCGCAGGCGGTAATAGTTCCACCCGGTTGCTGGTTGGGGGTCGGTAAAATTATAGTTAAGCCTGTTGCCGCTGTTAACGGCGGGTACAGAGCCGATTTCAAAATAGGTATTACCGTCAACGCTTCTTTCAATGCTATACCTTGCGGCATTCAATTCGTTTTCCGTTGTCCATAGGAGCAACGAAGATTTATTTTGTTGCAGGGCTTCAAACGACAATAAAGTGATTGGTAATGGCTGCGTGCCGGTTATGCCGCCATTGTTGAGCCAGAACTCGCTGTAGCTGTTCACCGGGAACTCAGCATAGTAGCCGTTGTCGTAGGGTATGATCTCTGTATTGGCGGGCAATATATAACTATAAGCGCCGCCAAAATTATCCGACAGCGTACCATTCTCCTGCACGGCCGGGCCACTGTATTTGGTTACGCCCAGTTCATAAGGATCTTTGGGTTTGGTGCAGGTACCGCAGGTGTTGGCTGCCAGTAAACTTTTGGCTTCCGCATCCGTAAAATAAAAACGCACGGAAGTATAACCTGCCGGTTGGAATTGCGGTCTGATGACGATGTTGCGGTTGAGGTAATATTGATTGTTCCAGGTTCTTACCGTACCGGCAAATGGATACACATCTACGGTTGTAGCACCCAGGTTAAAACCATTGGCATTGATGGAAGCCACCCGCCGGCCCGCCGAAATAAAATGTACCCAGTTGGAACCGCTCACCGGTTGCGTAATGCCGGTAACCGTTCCGCTGGGATGAATGAGTTGCTTGTCGAATACATGAATATCATCGATGCCCACACCTGCGGAACCATAGGCTTCATTGGACGACATCACGAAGCGGAAGCGTACGTTCGCAACCTTCACGGGGATATCGATACTGGCCACATGCCAGGTAGGTAAAGAAGTACGCCATTGATGCGCGCCGGTCGGGTCGTTGTACCAGTTGGTACCCGCGCCATTAGTGCCCAGTTTGCTCCAGGTAACGCCGTTGGTTGAATATTCCACCCAGGTATAATCCGCCGGTGTAGCATCTTCAATTCTAAAAATATGGCTGAAGGATAATACAGGAGCCGTAAGTGTACTCAGGTCAAAGCACGGGCTGTAAAGGTAAGACAGTTCGCGGTCGGCGTACCTGCCGGTTAAATTTGTAGCCCAGGCTTTGGTACCATTCGCTGCTTTGGTGATGATGGTTTTATTGGGCGTACCCCACTGCCAGCTGCTGTTTTGTCCGCCCGTGTAATATCCGCTCGTACCCGATTCAAAACCTTCGAGGTAAGGAAAGCTGCTGATCACACTGCTGGTATGAAAACGGTAATTTAATATGCTATCGTTGGAAGGATACGTATCGCTGTTTTCGTGCAGCCAGAAATTCATCGTGTAGGCGGTATTGTTAGTGAGTACCGCGGGCGTGGTAAAATTAAAAACCGTAACGCCGGGTGGCAGCAAAGCAATGGTTTCATTCACCGGGCTGCCATTCAGTTCATAGGTAACAGGCACGTTGGTAAAGGTAGTGGCGCTGTAGTTTTTTACTTTGATGGAAACAGTTTGTGAACCGGCCTGGTTGCAACCGTTTATAGCAGGGTTTACTATTTCTATGATCCCGATATCATTTGTTACGGCTGCTAATTGTACATCATCGAAAGTATACCCGTCATCCTGGTCGAGATCGGGATTGGGATTGTTGGCCGACGTGTTGCCCTGCTGCGCAAATTTTATTTGAAAGCTGGTACCGATGGGTTGTGCAGGCGATACCGTATCCAGCACATCATTTACATTGATGCTCGCCCCACGATACTGCCCGATGCCCGCCTGGTTGTAATGCAGGTCATAGGCAAATATCCAGGGCTTTGTATCGTCGCCGCGTATCCACACTTTATTGTTTGGATTATTTACCTGCCCGTGGTTCTTGTAGGCAAAATCAAACCGCAGCTGGTTGCCGTCGTAAGTCGCTACATTGTAAGTCATCAACAAACTATCGGTGGTCAATGCCGCATTTACGGGGAACTGGTCCAGCGTAACGGCCCTGTTGCCGCTGTTGGCAAAGCCCGAGTTCACGAAGGTGCGCGCTCTTCCACGTATGGAATTGGTTTTAAAATCTGCCTTGTCGTTTCCATCCAGGCCAATCGTATTCACCGTATATGTTTTACTATCCGTGGTTTCAAAATCATCCAGCACCGGGAGTGCCAGTGGCGGATTGGCGAGATTTTTTATGGTAAGGAAAGTTGTGTCATCCAGCGGTTGCACATCACCCGTTCTTTTTACCCATGCTTTAATGTTATAGATGCCGGGATTTGCAAAAGCATTCGTTGCGGCAAAGCTGTGCGTATTGCTGCCCAGCGCTGCAATTACAAAAGAAGAGCTTTCCATCACTGCCGGGTCGCTGTTTACCTGGTAATACAGATCGTAACTGCCGGAAGAAGCAATATTATCCAGGTTTTTCACCATAAGCCTTACTTGTTCTGAAGCGGTTAAGGCGCCGGTACTGAATTGCCGCCCGGTTGCCGGACCGGTAATGGCAACTGCTTTAAAATTATTATCGAAATTGCCCAACGTGCAGGTACCCGTTGCCGGTAGTGAGGAGACGGTGAGCGATCTCCTGCCCGCCACTGCATTGTTCTTCGCCCTTACGCCAAACCAATAGGTATTAGTTGCATTCAACCCGCTTACCAGGTAAGTAAGTGAAGTGGTATTGCCGATCACGCCCATGCTGTCGCCCTGCAACTGCAATATGTCATAAGAAGTAGCGCCGGTAATCGCAGGCCAGCTCAGTTGCGTAAAGCCTTCGCAGGGCACGGAAGCCGTAACAAGGGGCTGCCCGAGCACCACGAAAGTAGAATCGCTTTTATCGGTATAGGTCGATGAGTTTCTTGATACCCTCACCAGCGCCTGGTTGGTAATACCTGCCGGCACCGTCCACGCCAGTGATTTTAAATTGCCCGCCACGTTGTTGCTGATCGTCGTCCATGCGACACCGTTATTATCGGAGTATTCCACGGTAAACGTTTCGGCCTCGTCGCCAAAAGCCGTCCACCGGATGCTTTCCGCTTCACCGGGTACCAGCGTTTCTCCACCAAAAGGATATTCAACCGTGATGCCATTCCTGTCCATTTGATAAGCCAGCACGTACGGCTGCGGTCCCTGCGGAACCGCAAAGGCGGCTACGCTGATATCATAATTACCCGCAACAGGATCTTCAATCACCACCTGTTCAATATTGTTTACATGATCGGCACCGGCCTCGGCACTATCCCGCACATTGGCAGGCGTGGCATCCAATACCAACGGGAGATGTATACCGGCAGCAGGATCGGTTACCGTAAGATCGAGGTCATTGATGAGGGCACTGGCCGCATTGGGCAGCGCGGCCGTGTCGGGCCAGTACAGCATTACTTTCAGTCGGCGTACTCCTGTAGGTATAGCAATCGTATGTGTTGATGGGAGCGTATTGCTACTGCCTGTAAAGAATTGGTTGGCTTCCAATGCCTCCACTGCCCTGCGTGCATTGAGCATACCGAAGCCATAGGTATAATCAGGACCGGGTTTGCCGAGGTCTTCCGCCGAATTGCACAACAAAGCTTTCATCAGGGCGGCATCGGGCAAGGCCCCGGAAAATTTTAGCCGGTAGGCTTCATTCAGCAACGCATAAGCGCCCGCCACTACCGGCGATGCCATGCTGGTACCACTGTTGCCGGAGTAACCGTTCACATGGTTGGTGGAGATCTGCGACAGGCCACGGGCAACGATCTCCGGCTTGATGCGGCCATCTTTTACGGGACCGCGGCTGCTGAAAAAAGCAACCTTGTAATCAGCATCGATGGCGCCCACGCTCAATACATTTTTAGCGGATTGCCAGCCGGATTTCACGGTTGCGAAAGAATCGGGATAAGGCGCACAGGGCCACCTGCCATCGTTGCCCGCCGCAAAAATGTGCAGCATTTTCGGCAATTGTTTTAGTTGATTATCTACATAATTACTGAGTGCATCGTACACGCCCGTGCCGGCACAGCTATCATCTGCAGCGGTGTAGGAATTATTCGTCGCCACCATATTGTAATCGGTCCAGTACACCGGCGTATTGGTCACCACATCGCTGAAGTATTGGCTGAGCAGGGTCGACTTTGGCGCCATGCCTTTGTACTTCGGGTTCATGATGCCGGCGCCCATAACGGTACCGGATACATGTATGGCATGAAAGCTTACGGGAAATGGAACGCGGTTGATCACCCGGTTGGTAAAATCGCGGTGCACGGTTTCTACTTCGCCGTTGTCGCCCACGCCGGTTACAATGCCTTTGCCGTTGAGGTTGCGGCCATAATCAAGCTGCAGTCCGCCTATGCCGTGCATGGCCGTGCTCACATAATTGAGCGGCTTGTCTGAAATGCCCTGCAAATTAAGTGAACTGATGAAAGGCAACTGCGCAATTGGGTCGATCAATGCCGCGTTGGCCCGGATAAAAATTAAAGGCGAGGATTTGAATTTACCGGTCACGATTTGCGCACCCAACTTTTGCAATTCATTTTCAACAAATGACCTGGATAAAGAAGAATAAAAGGCTACCGCAATCGTTTTATCCGGCGAAATATTATTTTTTGCAGCCAGGGCCACATCCAGCTTATACAATGTCGGCAGGTTGTTGATGGAGTTGATGGTAAAACCTGCTGCTTTTGAAAAATCAAAGCTGCTTTTTACAGTGGCCAGGTACGCGTTGGAAGAAAGATAACCGTGCAACTCAATGCCTGCTGCCCGGAGATTTTTTTTTGTTGCTTCGCCGGGCAACCGTACAAACTGGATCAGCACAAAATAGTTACCGGCAAACAAAGATGCGTTGATGCCCGGTGGCGTAAAATTTTGCCTGCTGATGTTATCGCCGGTGATGAGATCGCCATTCGCAAAACGCACGGGTTTGTTTAGTCCCTGTCCCATTGTTTGGAGAAGACCGGTAAACAGTAAAATCAATAAAAAAAATAAGTAGCGTTTTTTCATAATTGCCTGAACCTTGATTGGTCCTGATTAACTGATAATCCTGATTCTGCATAAACCCTCTAAACCCCACTGACCAAACTAAATACCTCCTTCGACTATTTTCAACGACATTCAACTCTATAGCTAAGGCGTTGGCCAGCAGACCAAACGGCGGAGCGCGTTCACCTAAACTGCCTAAACCCTCCTAAGCCCTAAACCAAGACAATAAACATAACGCTTTTGTTGCCTTCCTATTGCCATTTCCCTTAATACCGTCCCGGTTTTAAGCCCCCGCTTCGTATCTTCGCCGCTGAAATGAACCTGGAGTTGTTGTTGAACTGGTACAATGCCGACCCCCGCTGTTTAAAAATTGCGGAAGGGATCGCTTTGCCACAACCGCAGCATTTCCATCTTTCCGGCCTCGAAGGCAGCGCTTCCCAATTTGTATTGGGCGCCGTTTTCAATCATGCCAGGGCAGCCGAATGGAACCACCTGGTGATCTTAAGAGACGCCGAAGAAGCCGCTTATTTTCATAATACGCTGGAAAATCTTACCCAGGCGCTCGACCTTTTTTACTTCCCTTCTTCCTTTAAAAATAAAAAGAATTACCGGTTGCTCAACAGCAGCCACGTGATGCTGCGAACCGAAGCGCTTACCCGCATCAGCACCGGCGGCAATAAAAAGATACTGATCACGCATCCCGAAGCCCTGTTCGAAAAAGTATTACTGCCCAAAACACTGGCCGCCAATATCATCTCCATCAAGCAGGGAGATGTGCTCAACGTAAATGAGGTGCTGGGCAGGTTCGTGGATCATGGCTTTGAAAGAACGGATTTTGTGTACCAGCCGGGGCAATTCGCCGTGCGCGGTGGTATCCTTGATATTTATTCTTACGGCAACGAAAAACCTTACCGCATCGAACTGTTTGGCAACGAGGTAGACAGCATCCGCATCTTCGACCCCGAAAGCCAGTTGAGCGAACGGAAACTATTACAGGTAAGCATTATTCCCAACGTGGAAACGCAGTTCGATTCAGGCGAAAAGGTTTCGCTGATGGAATTTCTACCGGCCAATACCGCCGTGTGGATGGAGGACTGGACCTTCATCAAAGAAAAAATAGAACAGCAGGAAGAAGACCTCGGCCTTTTTTTACAACTATTGCCCGCTCCCGCCGGGGCGGCAAAGAATAACGAAGAAGAAAGCGGCCTGTACGAAAAGACGGATACCTCCATCGATGATTTTGTAACCGCGCAGGTGATAGAATCGCAACTCTACAAACATCCCGTAATCGCTTTTGGTAAGCGTACAACCTTCCCGCGTTTACCCGTTACCGATATCAGCTTTGCCACCAAACCGCAGCCTTCGTTCAACCGGCAGTTCGACCTGCTGATCAAAAATTTAAAAGAATACGAAGCGAAGAAATACAACATCTTCTTATTTGCGGAGAACCCGAAACAACTGGAACGGCTCCACGTGATCTTTACCGACCTGAAGGCGGACATCAGCGTGATCCCCGTTGCCACCTCCATACACGAGGGTTTTATAGATGACGACACCAAGGTTGTTTGTTACACCGATCACCAGATCTTTCAACGTTACCACAAGTACAAGGTAAAACAGGCTTTCAGCAAGAACAAGGCGCTGACGCTGAAGATGCTGCGGGAACTGCAACCGGGCGATTACATCACGCACATCGATCATGGCGTGGGCGTGTACAGCGGCCTGCAGAAAATAGAAGCGAATGGTAAGATGCAGGAAGCGGTACGCATACAATATAAAGACGGCGACCTGTTGTATGTAAACATTTCTTCCCTCCACAAGATCAGCAAGTACAGCGGCAAGGAAGGCAGCATACCCAAAATGAACAAGCTGGGCAGCGATGTGTGGAACAAGCTGAAAGACAAAACAAAGCGGCAGGTAAAGGACATTGCGACCGACCTGATCAAATTATACGCAGAAAGAAAAAGCCAGTTGGGCTATGCACACAGCATCGACAATTACATGCAGACCGAACTGGAAGCGTCTTTCATTTATGAAGACACGCCCGACCAGGCAAAGGCAACGGAAGATGTGAAACGCGATATGGAAAAGCCTTCGCCGATGGACAGGCTGGTGTGCGGTGATGTGGGCTTTGGTAAAACAGAGATCGCCATCCGCGCGGCTTTTAAAAGTTGCTGCGATGGCAAACAGGCCGCCGTACTGGTGCCAACCACCATCCTGGCTTACCAGCATTACAAAACCTTCAGCGACCGGCTGAAAGATTTCCCGGTAACGGTGGATTTCATCAACCGCTTTAAATCGGCCAAAGAGAAAAAGGAAACCCTGCAAAAATTATCGGAAGGAAAAATAGACATCATCATCGGTACGCACGCGTTGCTGGGCAACAGCATCAGGTTCAAAGACCTGGGCGTGATGATCATCGACGAGGAACAAAAATTTGGCGTGGCGGCAAAGGAAAAATTAAAACAAATACGCACTACCGTTGATTCATTGACACTAACGGCAACGCCTATCCCACGTACCCTGCAGTTCAGCCTCATGGGTGCGCGCGACCTCAGCATCATCAATACCCCGCCACCCAACCGGCAACCGATACAAACAGAAGTGATGACGTTTAACGAGGATGCCATCCGCGATATTATTTATTACGAAACAGAACGGGGCGGACAGGTTTTCTTCATCCATAACCGGGTAAACGGGCTGGCGGAAATGAAAGGTTTGATACAGGGCCTTTGTCCCGACATCAGCATCGCCTACGCCCACGGTCAAATGGATGGCGACCAGCTGGAAGATACCATCCTCGACTTCATGGATAAAAAATACGATGTGCTGGTGTGTACCAACATCGTGGAAAGCGGGGTAGATATACCAAACGTAAACACCATCATCGTAAACAACGCCCACCAGTTTGGCCTGAGCGACCTGCACCAGTTGCGGGGACGGGTGGGCCGCAGCAATAAAAAAGCATTCTGCTATTTACTCGGTCCTCCGATGAGCACCCTGCCACCCGACAGTCGCAAACGTTTAAGCACCCTCGAACAATACAGCGACCTGGGCAGTGGTTTCCAGATCGCGATGCGCGACCTCGACATCCGCGGTGCGGGTAACATGCTGGGTGGCGAACAAAGCGGCTTCATTGCCGAGATCGGTTTTGAAATGTACCAGAAGATTTTGGATGAAGCCATCCGCGAACTGAAACGCAAAGAGTTCCGCGACCTCTTTAAAGAAGAGATACAGCAGCAGGATGACTTTGTAAAGGACTGCAGCATCGATACCGACCTGGAGATACTGATACCGGACAGTTATGTAGAAAGCATTACGGAAAGACTAAGCCTTTACAGCAGGCTGGATAACTGCGAAACCGAAGAAGACCTGCAGGCATTCCATACCGAATTAACCGATCGCTTTGGCCCGGTTCCCGCCCCGGTGGAAGACCTGTTCACTACCGTACGCTGCCGCAAGATCGCCGTAGAACTGGGCTTCGAAAAAATGTTCCTGAAAAATGAAACGCTGAAATGCTTCTTCGTAAGCAACCCCGACTCTCCTTATTTCCAGAGCGCTACCTTCAACGGCATTCTTTTATTCCTGCAAAAAGGAACAAATAAAGGGAAACTGAAACAGGTAGGCAAGAACGGGATACTGGTGGTGGAGGATATCAGCAGCATGACGCAGTTGTATGAGTTTATTAATAAAATGAGGCAAAGTTTGGGCTAACGCGCTATTACACTGATTAGGCGGATTACACAGATTAGCACTTCAAAACTAGTCGAACCTTTCTTTTGAAATCCCGCTTTTAAATCATACCTGGTATGAATGAAAAAATCCGTGTAATCCGTCCAATCCGTGTAATAAAAAACAAAAAAGCTACCCGTTCAGGAGTAGCTCAATAATTTTAAATAACAATCGTAATTACCAGGATTTTTTAGCCACGCCGTTCTTTACCGCTTCGAGTGCAGTTGCTTCGCTGAGCATGGTGGTCATTTTATTGCCTTTGCCGTCGTTGCCCTGGGCCATGTAGCCACCGCGGGCCGTTTTGGTTATCACTGCATCCTGCATGGGAACGTTCTTTTCTTTCGTTTTCATGCAATAAGCTGTTAACATTTTTGACATTGTAATAGAATTTATGGTTAGTAAATAATGGGCTGAAGTAGTAAGCTTCAAAGTACAAGCTACTAAAAATACGGGGTTTACCAAAAAAAGAGTCATTCGGGCGGCTAAGTTACAGGTACACAATAAGATACATTACATTTAAAAAATGATTTATCTGTAAAAAACGCCTGTTGCCGAAGCTTCGTTTTCCTTTGTAACTGTTACATTGATAATAGCTGCCGTAAGGTAAATTACAAGGGTTTATGCCATATAGCAGGATCCGGCGCCCTGCCGCTCATGTTTTCCAATAAATAAAACAGGTAATCGTTTTCAGCAAGTTCGCTCGTGGAAAGGAGGGCTTTGATCACCTCCCCGGATTGTATAATTTGCGACACCAGGTCAACCTTCCACCTGCCGTTCTCTTTGCGGAATGTAATTTTCACCGAATCCTGGTCTTCATTATTTTTCAGGTACCCTACCGCTTCCTCCTTATCAACCTGCACGTGGCCCAGGGAATCTTCGGTGCTTGTAATAATTTCCGTATCTATGGCAAACTGAAAAAGCTTTTTTTCATTAAACGAAGCGATTTTTTTCGTAGTGTCCATATGCCTGAAATTAAGCACCGTTAACCGGTCGATGAGCGACAACCGGCTGAGCGTTAACGAATCCGCCGTATTAACCCAGTCGAGCATTTTCCCGTAATAAGCCAGGCTGGAGGAATCTATGAATTGGGCCGCTTCTGCACCGTTCCTGTTGGCGATGGCTTGCTGGTACAACCTGTAATTTTTCAGGATAAATGAGCTGTCCTGTTGTGCAAGTACCTTGTTGGTTATTGCCAGGAGGGAAATAAAAATGCCGGTAATTAATATGTTCTTGATCATACGTTGTATTTAGTCTTTTAATTTGCTTTTTTTTGATTGCCGCTCCACCGATATCGGCCAGGGGTTTTTAAATGTCCACACAAAAGCATCCAGTGCAATTCTTCGTTTTACTGCCATCACCCTTGCCTGTTTTGCCCGCTCTTCCGTAGTACAGGTTGCCAGTATTACGGTCCAGTATAAAGCACCGTCCAAAGGCCGGCCAACTTCTGCCTGAAGGTCGGGATAGCGTTTCATCACATCTGCTTTAAATGTTCTGCGTCCGGTTTTCCAAAAAATGACCCGATGAGCGTCCAATGCTGATTTCCCCAAACAACGGTATCGCATTGATGGTAATATTTTTTAAACGCTTGAGGGGAAAGGGTAAGGTAAGGCTCAATGCCGGCATCGTCTTTTAAAATGTTACACACAAGGTCATTGTCTTTTACTTCGCCGAAATTGTTCTGGGTAGTTGGGAAAAAATAGTTGTCACACTCAGGGAATTTATACAAAGGCCATTTCAATTCGTTTCTTTCCTTCATAGATCCCAGCACCGGCCCGGGAAACAACCTGGTAAATACTTTATCCCTGAGGTAAGGGTCGACCCATATTTTCATGCCCTTCGATTTATCCGAATAATAATTATAACCGTAGCTTGGCTTTGAATTGTTCTGCACCCTTCTTGGATAAGGCAATGCATAAGCCTGCCATTGATGATTGCCATCGATACTCCTTATTGCCCCGATCAGCAGGGAAAAATTTCCATCTGCGGGTTTATATACTTCCTTACCAAAATACGAAGAGGCATATTCGCCTGTTTGATCGGCTATCAGTTCATTTAAAGTTGCCGGGTCCAGTAAAGACAGCTTGGCCATGGTAACGGAATGCACAAGCGGGTAAAATGTTGAAACGTTCAATTGACCATTTGAAATGCCCAGGTCCTTATCAACATACCTGGCCACTTCGTTATAGATCAATAATTGTTTGTTCGATTTATCGGATGCATATACTTCGTTCAATTTGTTTCGCGTAGCCGATTCTCCTCCCATCAGTAAATTTAAAAATTCGCCCGTTTGTTCGTCGGTCGCAAACTTCATTAGATCGAGGCGGGCCTGTTTCATTGCGGGTTCTACTTTTGTATAAGCCAGTTCACTTGCTTTTTTTGTTGGCTGGATCACCCATTGAAGTATTTCGGGAAGGTCTTTGATGATTTCGTCGTATTTATTTTTAATTTCCTTCAGGTTATCTGTCACGAAGCATATCGTTTCAGCGCCCTGGTACGGGAAGCCGGTAAAAACGCCTGCATAACAACCCGCCCACCTGGTATAATCATCCAGGGGATTTCCCGTGCCGAGCACCAGTTTATTACCAGCATTAAAACTTGCCTGTATGAACTCTTCGCTTGCTACGGAAATCCCTTTGGCCCAGTTATCAATTGCCAGCGTAATTAAATTGTACTTATTGACAAGCTTTTCAATTTCATCGATAATTCCACCCAGTACATTCAGCCTTTCTTTGATCTTTTCCTGCAATTTCTTCGCTTCTTCAATGGCTTTTTCTTTTGCCCTTATTATTGATTTTTGCAACTTAATATCCGCTTCTGCAGCATCCCTCGCCGTTTCATATGTTTTATTGGCCAATCCTTTTACCGCTTCGTTATATTCCGATTTCAATTTATCCACCAGTTCTTTTGTTTCCTTCGCCAGGTTGGCCCTCTCTTGCAGCCCCTGCAGCAGCTTCTGCCCTGAGCCTTTCGCCCTGGATCTGCCTTCTTAAATTATTGATGCGGGAATTTAGTTTTCTTATTTTATCGCAACCCGAACTAAACACTTTGCCAACGAACGGTATCTTTTTCACGAGTTTACAGGTAAACCCAACCAATTCATCCTGTAAAGAAGATACCTGGTTACTCAGCGAACTAACCGCGCGGTTCACTTCTTCCGCTACTTTTACACTTTTTGCAAGTGCGTCTGCGGCAAGCTTGGTTTGCGTGGCCAGCAGCGAGGTTTGAGCCGTTATTATTTCTGGATATTTGTTAACAATTTCCCGTGCTTTGTCAAGCGTTTCCAGGGTTAAGCGGTAAGTATTTTCTTTAACCTGTAACAATTCTTTTTGAACGATCACATCAGCTTCGGTCATAAGGATAAACTGTTTGCCGGTCTGCAGGTCCAGCGTTAAATCGTTGAATTCTTTAAAGTACTTTGCTGCCCATGCTGTAATCATTTTAATCAACTGGCTGGTTTCCTTGTTTAAAAAATCAACCGCCTGCTTTACACCATACATGGCCGAAAGGTGTAAGCCCGTTTTCGATTTCAAATATTGACCATTTACATCACCGTTCAGGATAAGTTGTTCACTCAAATAACCCTTGGCAACTCCTAGATCTTTTGTCCAGTCAACAGCCTGGTTATCGAGGTTCAGCGGAACAGGCGTAAGACTTTCGATGTATTTTTCAAGCACGAAGTGGCGTAGTTCCACATCCCGTTCCTTATCGAGCAAATTGAATACATCGCCTGCATAATTGTTTACATAAGTGTGTGCAAACATATCCCCGGAAGCATGGGAAAGAAAGCCGTATGCCATTGCTACCGATTCAGGACTTTTAGCGCCCTTCAGCAAATGCGACAACCACTGGTCGGTTTGCCATCCTCCTTCGATGCCAGGGTGGGTAGTCACTTGCCCGATGACGAGGTCGGGATATAGATCCGGCCCCAGGTTACCCGACCTGAACATACCGGGATTACTGCGCAATGCATTTAAAACAATGGACGGAACGGAATAGTTACGACCCAGTATATTAACTTTTCCGTCGTCAAGCACATCATTTAATACCTGCTGTGCAATCCACAAATGAGTCTTTAAAGACCAGGCATGGGATTTAACAGGAATAAAAAATAAAGAAAGAAAAATAATTATAGAAAGAAGGCTCGTTTTGGCAAACAGCTTTTTTTGACTCATAATGGCTCGTTTAAGTATTAGGGCTATTTAAATTGTATTGTTTCTAAATTTAAATTTCACCCAATGACACCTAAATTACCACCGTGTAAACACCCTTATTATTTAAAGCCTGGTTTTCAATCTACAGTCTTATCCAGGTAATGATTCATTACCATAATTATAAAGAAAGAGAGCGCCCCCTTTGCAGGAGACGCTCTCAAAAAATTATTTTGAACCCGCTTCGTTGACGATGATCTTACCAACCATTTCAAAGCCATGGCGGCTGTGGTAATTGATTACGCCTACTGTACTAAAAGTCCTTGTATAAGAGCCTCCGGGTTGTATATCGCCACTTTCGAAGCTTCCGTCGTCGGCTGTAACGGAATAAACGATATCATCCATATTGATCCAGGTTACGGTTTCTCCTTCACTGATCTTTAATTCGTAAGGGTGAAACTGCATGTCCTGCATGGTTACGGTAGTACTGCCCCGCTTTGCATCGGGTGAAGATAAAATAGGCGAAACGGCAGGTGGAAGATTTTCATTTTTGCTGCTGCTGCTTAAGAGCGTAAAAGCTATTAAAAGGGCAAAGCCCTGGCGGAGGAATGAATGCGTTTTCATAAAAAATATTTTTAGATTTTAAAGATTGTTAGTGCTGCATTTAAGTTCAACGTTGTACCTGATCATACAAGTTATAATTCCGTGCCAACTGGTTTTTATATATAAAAAGATGGTACGGCACTCCACAAACTGAGGAATGCGTGTGACTGGATACCCTTTCGTAGCAAGGGTTACACGATAATGAAGCGAAAATACACGAAGGCAATAGTAAAAATGTAAATGTTGATGGGAGGTTTAAAAAGGGGCTGACTCTTTCCGTCGTTCGGTTCGTGAGACACAAACCGAGGCACACGAACCGAAGCGCACGAACCGGGGCGCAGCAGCAAAAACAGTTTACAGTTGTTCCAACACCAACAACAACTGTTTTATATATTCCTGTATCTCTACCGGCTGGCTGCTTTTGTTGGTATCGATGCGCCAGGATTGCACGGTGCCGTTTTTGTCCTTCAACTCGATGTTGATGCTGCCCTGGTCGGCGCAATCGGGGCAACCAAGTGTTTGATTGGGATTACTCAACAGGTAAGCGGGCAGTTGCTGCAAAGATTTGGCAAGCTGGTATTTTTGGTCCGGCAAGGGCGTCGATTCATATTGCTGCGGGTCATTGCATTTGTCCATCTTATCGGCGAAGAGTTGCCCGTTCTTAATTTGAAATGATTTCACACAACCCGAAGCACAAAAGCAATGCGATGTTCCAAAAGAAAAGCTTTCTACATGGGTGGCGGAGTTTTTATTGCAGGTAAAAGAAAGCAGGGGTACCAATAAAAATAAAAGGAATGTTTTCATAGCGGTAAAATTTATACGGTAATGAAAAATACAAAAGGCAAAGGAGAAATGCAAGGCTTATTACACTAATTATAGCGGATTACACGAATTTGGAGTATCCAGTTTATTAAGATTAATCTAACATTTAAATGTGAATTATATAGCTCCTATCAATGTTAAAAAAAGCCCTTCAATTATGAAGGGCTAATTCGGTGTAATTCGCTATAATTAGTGTAATAAAAAAACTTACACATCGATTTTTGCATACTTCGCATGGCTCTCAATGAACTCCCTCCTCGGCGGCACTTCATCGCCCATCAGCATGCTGAATACCCTGTCCGCTTCGGCAGAACTTTCGAGTGTTACCTGTTTCAAGGTACGGGTGGCCGGGTTCATGGTGGTTTCCCATAATTGTTCGGCGTTCATTTCACCAAGACCTTTATAACGCTGTATGCTTACGCTGTCGTCTTTACCGCCACCGAGCTTGGTTACCCAGCCTTTGCGTTCTTCATCGGTCCAGGCATATTCCTGTTCCTTTCCTTTTTTTACGAGGTACAACGGCGGTTGCGCGATGAACACATAACCCTGCTCTACCAGTTCCTTCATATAACGGAAGATGAACGTAAGGATCAAAGTCGCAATGTGACTTCCATCCACGTCGGCATCCGTCATGATGATGAGTTTATGGTAACGCAGTTTGGAAAGGTCGAGCGCTTTGGGATCTTCGGGCGTACCGATCTTCACACCCAGCGCGGTGAACATATTGCGGATCTCTTCGTTATCGTATATCTTATGCTCCATCGCTTTCTCCACGTTCAGGATCTTACCACGTAATGGCAGGATGGCCTGGTAGCTGCGGTCGCGACCCTGTTTGGCCGTACCACCCGCCGAATCTCCTTCGACCAGGTACAGTTCGCAGCGGTGCGGATCTTTATCGGAACAATCGGCCAGTTTGCCGGGCAGTCCGCCGCCGGTGAGTACGCTCTTGCGTTGCACCATTTCGCGGGCCTTGCGGGCTGCGGCACGGGCCTGTGCAGCAAGAATTACTTTTTGTATGATGACCTTTGCTTCTTTAGGATTTTCTTCGAGAAAGGCGGATAAAACGCGGCTCAGGGTGGTATCTACCACGCCCATTACTTCGCTGTTGCCGAGCTTGGTTTTGGTTTGACCCTCAAACTGTGGCTCCGGCACCTTTACCGAAATAACGGCGCTCAATCCTTCGCGGAAATCATCGCCTTCAATTTCTACTTTGGCTTTTTCAAACATGCCTTCCTTTTCACCGTAGCTTTTAAATACCCGGGTGATGGAACGGCGGAAACCGGCAACGTGCGTACCGCCTTCGATGGTGTTGATGTTATTTACGTAGCTGAAGATATGTTCCTGGTAACCGGTGTTGTAGATCATAGCTACTTCTACCATCACGTTGGAAGCGGCGTCGTGCGCTTCGCAATTGATCACGTGGGGCAGCAGGGACTGGCGGTTGCCTGCCTTGTCCAGCATTTCCACGAACTCGGAAATACCGCCTTCGCTGTAGAATGTTTTTTCATATACTTTACCGTCATCATCGGTTTCCCGCAGGTCTTTGATGTTGATGGTGATGCGTTTGTTGAGGAACGACAGTTCGCGCAAACGCCCTTCCAGTATTTCGCGGTTGTAAACGGTGGCGGTAAAGATGGTATCATCGGGCCAGAACTGTACCATGGTACCATGCGTATCGGAAGGACCGATCTCGCGCACGGAATATTGAGGAACGCCTTTTTTATATTCCTGCTCAAAGCGTTTGCCATCGCGGTTAACCGTTACGTGCAGGTCCTTGCTCAACGCGTTCACGCAACTTACACCCACACCGTGCAAACCGCCGGATACCTTGTAGGAGTCCTTGTCGAATTTACCACCGGCATGCAATACGGTCATTACCACTTCCAACGCACTCCGCTTTTCCTTGGTGTGCATGGCGGTAGGGATACCACGGCCGTCATCTTCCACGGTGATGGAATTATCTACGTTGATGGTAACGGAAATATTTTTACAATGGCCGGCAAGGGCTTCATCGATGGAGTTGTCAACTACTTCATATACGAGGTGGTGCAAACCCTTTACGCCAATGTCGCCGATGTACATGGCCGGGCGCTTGCGAACCGCTTCTAAACCTTCTAAAACCTGGATACTGTCGGCGCCGTAACTGTTGGCCGGGACTATTGGAATTTCTACTGTTTCTGTGCTCATAAACCTTTTAAGATGTTCAAATTTCTTATTCGGACAAATGTACGGAAAATAAAGGGCTTCGAGGCATTTATAGGGTTAAAGTTTAAGCTGTTTTTAGACATGATTTCCACAGGAAAGAAGCCAAAAGTCAAAAGTCAAAACCATGGAAAATACTGCTGGTTTTCTCTTTTGGGTTTTAACTTTTGAATTTTGACTTTTTAACTCATTGTTTGAACATTTATCCTATATTTGCATCGAAATTTTTCAATGTATCAGGTCCCCGACATATTAAGCGTTGCCTACAAACAGCCTCTTTTACAGGAGGACATGGATGTATTGCAGCACCTCGACCGTTCAGTGCCGGGTTCCGTGCATTATACCATCAAAAGATACAGGAAGCAGCCCCAGTGGAGCATCGAGGATACGGGTATGCTGGTGTACCATTACGAAAAGAACAACCCCGACGAACACTACCTGGAACTGCGTTTTTGCGTGAGCGGGAACGTGTACTGCCGGGAGAAGAAAGCGGAATGCGATTTTTGTAAGCTGAATGCCTCCAAAACCTGTATTGAAAAGGTAGACAGCGTGGATGTACTGAGCTTTAGTTTCAAGCCTTCCTACCTGGTTCCTTTTGTGAAAGGCAAAAAGCAACTGAACCTTTCGGATGAAGTGCTGGCCTTTACCCATAAAAGTTCCTTCTCTAAAATTTTGCCCCTGTGCGGCAAAACCCGCATGGCCATTGAAGCCCTGCTGAACCATACGTATACGGATACCCTGCAGAATATCTTCATCAACGCGCAAACACAGATCCTGCTGCTGTACAGCATGGATTGCATGGTAGGCGAAAAAGAAGAAACCTTTACCTGTAAGTTCCTGGCGAACGAAGCCGACCGGGAAAAGATCATCAAGGCGCGCGAAGTATTACTGCAACACATCGGCGAACCCATCACCATCAAGGCGCTCAGCCGTAAAGTGGCGATCAACGAATGTTACCTCAAGAAAGGATTCAAAGAGATCTTCGGTACCACCATCTTCGATTTTTATCAAAGCCAGCGGATGGAACACGCCAAATATTTATTGTACGACAAAGCCCTGAGCGTAACGGAAGTTTCCATGCTCTTAGGCTACTCCTCTATCTCCCATTTCAGCACCGCGTTTAAGAAACACACGGGCATCAAGCCTTGTGAGTTGCTGCTGCATTAATTCAGTTGAAGTTTGTTGAAAATAGTTGAAAGGTTGAAGGAGAACCTTATATGAACTGTGATTTTGAATGATTATAGGATGGACTATGAACCTAATCCGCCAAACTCCCAAAAAATCGGAACAGACTCTTTCCGGGAGCAATAGGGAGCTGGCAATATTACGTTCCAATTCGTGGAATTAGTGTAATTCGATTTCAGAGTCTTATAATTCGTGTAATCCGATCAATTCGTGAATGATAAATGCAAAAAAGGCCTTCCTCGCAAGGAAAACCTTCTTTACAGTGGTCCAACATTGGTTGAACAATTTCTTAGATCATAATGCCCTTAGTTGATATTGGCGGACTTTCATAAGATAACAAGGATAAGGAACTGGACTTTAAAACGGAACAAATATCAGCAGGTAAAGCGTATTAAAAAAGTAAGACGGGAGCAAGACTACTCCCGTCTTTTTACCCTAATAAAACCCTAAACCAGCAAAAAATTAAGAACTTATATATAATATAAAATCTATAGTAACTGTTTAAAAGAACTTTTTTTACCTGATTTTCTCAGATGTCAGAATACTTTCCAATACTATGCCAGAAAATAAATATGTGGATAACTACAAATCCTTGTTGAATACTTTTGATGAATTTCTATAACATGGCAAAAATATAAAACTTCGGGCAAGTCGCAAAGAAAACAAAGTTACCGGTTAGCAATATGACGCAAAAATTGCTTCCCGTCAATCCCATTTATGGGTGAACCGGGCTGCCTTAAACAGCACCTGTTACTCGCGCGTTTCTTACTACCTTTGCACTCTCAAAAAAAGAACAGACCGCTATAATATGTCATCCAGGTACAATACTTACCCCCAGCTCGATCTGCCGGGCATCAGCAGGGAAATACTGGCTCATTGGGAGCAGGCGCAAACATTTGATCAAAGCGTAAACTTGCGCGAAGGCCACCCGCCCTTCGTATTTTATGAAGGTCCGCCCAGCGCGAACGGGTTGCCAGGCATTCACCACGTGATCTCCCGCACACTGAAAGACCTGGTTTGCCGCTACAAAACGATGCAGGGCTTCCAGGTAAAACGCAAAGGCGGCTGGGATACGCATGGACTGCCGGTAGAACTGGGCGTTGAAAAACTATTGGGCATTACCAAGGAAGACATCGGCAAAAAAATATCGGTGGAAGAATACAATGCCACCTGCCGGCGCGAAGTATTGAAGTACAAGGACAAATGGGACGATATCACCCGCCGGATGGGCTATTGGGTAGACCTCGGCAATCCCTACATCACCTTTGAAAACAATTACGTGGAAACGCTTTGGTGGTGCCTCAGCGAACTGTATAAAAAAGATTACCTGTACGAAAGCGTGAGCATACAACCTTATTCGCCTGCCGCGGGTACGGGTTTAAGTTCGCATGAACTGAACCAGCCGGGTACATATAAAGATGTGAAGGATACAAGTGCGGTGGTGATGTTCAAAGTTGAAGGTTCGAAGTTGAAGGTTGAAGGTTTGGGCGACACATTCCTCATGGCATGGACGACAACACCATGGACACTGCCTTCGAATTTGGGTTTGACGGTGGGGCCAAACATCGATTACGTGGTTGTAAAAACATTCAACCCTTATACGCACCTGCCCATCAACGTGGTATTGGCGAAGGCATTGATCAGCAAATATTTTAAGCCGGAAGGCGAAAACGGCGATTTTGAAAATTATGCAGCAGAAACAAAGCTGTTGCCGTGGACGGTCATTGCTGAATTAAAAGGCAAAGAACTCGAAGGACTGGAATACGAACAACTCCTTCCCTCCGAAGCGAATACCCTGGAAAAAATACAGGAAATAACACCCGGTGCCAAACCATTCCGCGTGATCACAGGTGACTTTGTAACCACAGAAGACGGTACCGGCATCGTGCACACCGCTCCTGCTTTTGGCGCGGACGATTACAAGGTGGGACAAAAGAACAACCTCGGCATTTTAACACTGGTGGACAGGGAAGGAAAATTCGTTGACGGTGTGGGCGAATTCAGCGGCCGCTATGTAAAAGATTATAAAGATGAGCCCGGTTATGTAGATGTGAACATCGACATCAGCGTGAAACTGAAAAAAGAGAACCGCGCTTTCAAGGTGGAGAAATACGAACACAATTACCCGCATTGCTGGCGTACCGACAAGCCGATCATTTATTACCCGCTGGATGCCTGGTTCATCAAAACAACGGCCGTAAAGGATCGCATGGTGGAACTCAACAAAACCATCAACTGGAAACCGGCCGCTACCGGTACGGGCCGCTTCGGCAACTGGCTGGAAAATATGGTGGACTGGAACCTGAGTCGCAGCCGCTACTGGGGCACGCCGCTGCCGATCTGGAAAAGCGTGGATGCAGACGGGAAATTCATAGACGAAAAAGAAGGCGGCGAACAAAAATGCATCGGCTCCATCGAAGAACTCAATAACGAAATAAAAAAAGCGGCCGAAACACTGGGCGGCGAAACCAATAAACATTATTTACACGAAGGCATCCTCGACCTGCACAAACCTTACGTGGACGACATTACGCTGGTATCTGCCAGCGGCAAACCCATGAAACGCGTGCCCGACCTGGTGGACGTTTGGTTCGACAGCGGTGCAATGCCCTATGCACAATGGCATTTTCCTTTCGAGAACAAGGAAACATTTGAGCAAAACTTCCCGGCGGATTTCATTGCCGAAGGCGTGGATCAAACCCGCGGCTGGTTTTATACCTTACACGCATTGGGCGTGTTGCTGTTCGACAGCGTGGCCTATAAAAATGTGGTGAGCAACGGGCTGGTGCTGGATAAGAACGGCAATAAAATGAGCAAGCGCATTGGCAACGTGGTGGATCCTTTTGAAACCATTAGCGAGTTTGGCGCCGACGCCACGCGCTGGTACCTCATTACCAATGCATCACCCTGGGATAATTTAAAGTTCGACAAGGATGGCATTAAAGAAGTGCAACGCAAATTCTTCGGTACGCTGTATAACACTTACCAGTTCTTTGCGCTGTATGCCAACATCGATGGTTTCGCGTTCAAAGAAAATTACATACCGGTAAAAGACAGGCCTGAACTGGACCAATGGATCCTGTCTTCCCTCAATACCCTCGTAAAAGAAGCCACGCAAAGCTTCAACGATTACGAACCAACCCAGGCGGGCCGCGCCATCGAGGATTTTGTAGATGCGCACCTCAGCAACTGGTACGTAAGGCTTTGCCGCCGCCGGTTCTGGAAAGGTGAATACGAAACCGATAAAATTTCAGCTTACCAAACGCTGTACGAATGCATGGAAACCCTGTGCAGGCTGATGGCGCCCATCGCTCCTTTCTTCGCAGACTGGTTGTTTAGCAACCTTAACGGCGTTTCGGGCCGGGTAGCCGTCGCTTCCGTACACCACGCCGATTTCCCGGTGGCCGATGAAGCGGTGATCGATACCGACCTGGAGAAAAGGATGCAACTGGCGCAGGACGCTTCCTCTCTCATCCTGTCGGTGCGTAAAAAAGTAAACATCAAGGTAAGGCAGCCGCTGGCGAAAGTGTTCATCCCGGCGATGGACAGCGACATGGCAGACCGGATAAAAAAGGTGGAAGAGATCATCAAGGCGGAAACGAATGTAAAGGAAGTGGATGTGCTGGGCGCCGACAATGATTTCATCCGTAAAAAAGCCAAGGCCAACTTTAAAACACTGGGCAAAAAATTAGGTCCGAAGATGAAATGGGCAGCCGACCAGATCGCCGCTTTCGACAATTCGATGATCGACCAGGTACAATCGGGCGAATACGTTCTTAATGCCGTGGAAGTTGCCGGTGGCGAGGCGCCCATCAGCATCACGGCCGAAGACCTGGAAGTGTTTACTGACCACATCCCGGGCTACGAAGTGGCAAATAAAGGTTCATTAACAGTGGCTTTAGACATTACAATAAATGACGATTTGAAGAAAGAAGGCAATGCACGGGAACTGGTGAACCGCATTCAAAACATCCGCAAAGACCAGGGATTTGAACTAACGGACCGTATAGACGTGCAGATCAGCGAAAATGCGGGCCTGCAAGCCTCGTTAAATGAATATAAAGCATATATTTGCGCCGAAATTCTGGCAGATTCACTAGCATTTTTACCGGTTTTGAAGGATGGTATTGATATTGAAGTGAATGATGTCTCATTAAAAGTGAATGTACTTAAAAAAGGATAACAAGTATGGCAACTAAAAAGAAAGCAGCCAAGCCAGCTCCTAAAAAAGTGGCTAAACCAGCAAAACCAGCGCCCAAAAAAGCGGCCCCGGCTAAGAAAGCTGTCGCCAAACCGGCAGCGAAGCCAGCCCCCAAAAAAGCTGCCCCGGCGAAAAAACCTGTTGCCAAACCTGCCCCTAAAAAAGTAGTTCCGGCCAAAAAAGTTGTTAAAGCGGCACCGCCCAAAAAAGCAGCAGCTAAAAAAATCGTACCTAAAGCAGTAACAAAGCCTGCATCAAAACCTGCCCGCCCGGCAGGCGGGAAACCGGTACCGCAAACCAAACCGGCGACAAAAGAACCCATGGCAAAAAAACCAGAAATAAAGAAAGCGGCAACCCCGGCTGCCAAACCAGCCCCGGAGAAAAAAGCCCCGGCAAAAGTTCAGCAACCGACCAATGCCAAAGACATTAAAATAACCCCGGCAAAACCGGTGGCGTTGCCAAAGATCAATACCAAAACATCGCGCAAATACCAGCCTGATTTCACCAAATCGGTACTGGACCAGCCGGCGCATGACCTGGGCGCACCGATTGTACGCTACAGTGATGCCGACCTGGCGGAATTCCGGGAACTGATCCAGCGCAAACTGGAGTCGGCCAAGAAAGAGCTGGCTTACCTGCAGGGACTGATCACGCGGAAGGATGAAATGGGCGGCGACAACGATGATGCCCGTTACATGACAATGGAAGACGGCAGCATGAGCATGGAAAGGGAGCAGTTGAGCCAGATGGCCAGCCGCCAGATAACGTTCATCGATCACCTTGAAAAAGCGATCATGCGCATCGAGAACAAAACCTATGGTATTTGTCGCGTTACCGGCCGCCTGATCGACAAGGCACGTTTACGCGCGGTTCCTCACGCCACCCTGAGCATTGAAGCGAAGATGGGCGCGGTTAAGTAAGAAAGAAGATTATTTAAAATATTGAAGAGAGAATCCTGGGAAGGGTTCTCTTTTTTTGTTGGCTGTACTATAGTTTTGTTACTCATTGAGTATACAAATTATTTTGTTAAACAAATATGATTGACAAAGCAGCTTGTTATTCAATTTTATAGCATCTTGCTTGTGAACAGGGGACTAAAAGTTACCGGAAGATATTTTAAAATGCCATAAACACAACAACATGAAATCATTTCTCCTAGTCCCTGCAGCCTGCCTCCTACTCCTGGCCGCCTGCATCCATCAGTCAAAAGAACCGGAAATCAAAACCGAACCTGTTGTTCATACCACTGAAGAAGCGGCAATCAAAAAGGCCGTGGACGATGCCTATAAATTCATCAGTTTTGAAAAGGGCGGGCAGGTCCATTTTGAAGATGTAAAAAAGTACTTTATGCGGGAGGCGCAGCTTTCCAATTTCAGGAATGATACATTGGAGGTGATGAACATTACGCAGTACATGGACGTTTATAAAGAAATGTTGAAATCGAATAGCATACAATCTTTTTACGAGGAAGAGATTGCCGGCACAACGGAGCAATTCGGCAGGATCGCGCACCGGATCAGCACTTATGCCACTTACATCAATACCAAAGATTCCGTGGCCGAAAGAGGCGTAAACAGTTTCCAGTTGATAAAAACTGCGGAAGGCTGGAAAGTATCCGGTATTCTTTGGGATGTGGAATCTGCTGCATTAAAGATCCCGGCTCACTACCTGAAAAAATAACAGCGCATGAGGGCAAAGATACTGGAGCCATTATTTACACTGATGATCGCGGAACTGACGGGCGATGCGTTAGGCGCTTCCTATTGGTCGGAGATAGAACTGAACTATGGCAAATCCAAAAGGCATTACCACAACCTTCAACACCTGGATGCCATCACGCGCGAATTACTTGAAATAAAACATGCCCTTACCAATTGGCAAACGTTGCTGTTTTCCATTGCCTACCACGACATCATTTATAATCCGTTGCGGCACAACAACGAGGAAAAAAGCGCCGAGTTTGCTTTTAAAAGAATGACCACCTTGCATTGCAACGCTGAACAAATAAACAACTGCACCGCGCAAATACTGGCAACCAAAACGCATACAGTAAGCGCTGATGCCGACACCAATTATTTTACCGATGCCGATCTTTCCATATTGGGCAGTTCTCCTGCCGTTTACAAAGGCTATGTACAATCCATAAGAAAGGAATATAAATTGTACCCTGACTTTATTTATAACCCCGGCAGGCAAAAAGTATTGAAGCATTTTTTGGAGATGCCGGCTATTTTTAAAACCGCGCATTTCGCCAACAAGTACGAATCATCCGCAAGAATAAATTTACAGGAGGAATTGCGAAGCCTGGAAAAGTAATTTTTTATTACACGAATTAAAACGGATTACACTAATTTCTATGTAACCGGTTTCGGCAGTGTTTATGCAGCAGGCTTTCGTTGACAGGAATTCCTGCTCAACTGTACTTTGCAAACTGCCATCTGTTTTCTTACATTCGTACTTTCATCAAGCCAATGGAAGAAGCATACATAGAAAAGCAGTTGTTCAGCAATAACAATTTTACCGAATCGCCGCTTGCGGCAGGGGAATATGATGAATGCCTTTTTAAGGGTTGTAACTTTTCGGAAGTGAATCTTTCGGGTTTCAAATTCATCGATTGCCATTTCGAGGATTGCAACCTGGGGCTTATTAAAACCGGCAAAACTGCCTGGAGGAATTGCAGGTTCACCGGCTGCAAAATGATCGGGGTTAAATTCGATGACTGCAATCCCATCGGCCTTGAAATGCAGTTCGACGGTTGTAACCTGCAACACAGTTCTTTTTATAAACTGAAAATAAAAGCAACCGGGTTCAACAACTGCAACCTTACCGAAACGGATTTTACCGAAGCCGACCTCAGCAACAGCAGCTTCGGTGAATGCAATTTGCTGGATGCCATCTTCGACAACAGCATATTGGAAAAAGCAGATTTTCGCACGGCTTATAACTATGCCATCGACCCGGAAAAGAACCGCATTAAAAAAGCGAAATTTTCTTTGGCAGGTGTGGCAGGACTTTTAAATAAATACGACATCAGCATAACACCGTAAAAAAATTTTATGTTCAACAAACTCCGCACGGTTGTTTATTACGTACCCGACCTGCCCGCAGCAAAAAAATGGTACACCGAACTCACAGGCAAGCAACCTTACTTCGACGAAGTTTTTTACGTGGGCTTCGATTTCAATGGTTGTGAACTGGGCCTGCACCCCGAGGTTAAAGAAATGACCAAAGGCAATCAAACCGTTGCCCACTGGGCCGTTGAAGGCATCGACCAATGCGTGGCGAAAATGCTGGAAGCGGGCGCCACCGTGGTGGACCCGGTGTCGGAAGTTGGCGGTGGCATCAAAGTGGCCACGCTGATTGATCCCTGGGGTAATGCGGTAGGACTGATCGAAGGTGCATAATATAGCGTGCTGTTACAACAACGCTGTGTACTTGTAAACCTGGGTTTATGGCATCAGGTTCGCCACGGCAGCATTGTAAATTTAACTCTTTCGCCACCGATGATGCCGCCGGTTTTTGCATCTACCTGTTGCACATCTACCGTTATGCTTTGTTCCCGGCTAAATACATACTGCCTGCTGTTGAGTTTTACTTTTATAGCTTGTAGTTCACGTGGCGCAAAGAGAAAATTCTTCAGGTCTGCATTGCCGGTTTTTAAAAGCAGCTTCCGGTTTACAATCGTAAACTGGTCCCTGTAAGCACCACCATCGATGCGGTCTTTATTGCGGGCATACCAGCTGCTGAACAATCTTTCCCCCAGGTCTATTATGATGGGCTGGCTCAATTTTGCCGCTGTTGCCCTGTCTTCAAAGCGGGTTTGAATGCGCAGGTTAACGGTCCTGTCTGCCTGCGCATAATTACCTACTAAAAAATCTGCGCCCGCATCTCCACCGGAAATGTTATTATCCACCGCGATGTTTTTCCAGGCGATGTTGTTGTTGTTCTTTACATTGTTCCACAGGTTATCCGTTTCCGTTAGTGTTACGCCCGGTTCTTCCAATCGCGCCAGCAAACAAAAGTGACGCATGCCCTCCCCGAATACAGCGTAATCAATCGGGTTGGGAACCGTCCATTCAAACCGCAATACCTGTGATGCCCCGGCAGCAATAACACCTGTACTTTGAACGCCCACAGGACTTATGGGACTGCCCATCAGTGCAGGTGTGGTAACGCCGCCGGTCCATGGATCGGGCCAGCTTAAACCCGTAGAAGCATTGGCCCAATACAACCTTACCGTAGCGGCAGGCGCCGCGGTATTACAACTCCGGTTGCGTACCCGCACATATACATAATTGGAACCGGTGGTTTTATACACCGGGTTTTGATGCGATTGCGTTGCCATGCCATCATCGCTGGTGCGCACCCAGATGTCTTCACTCACATACAGCACGGCAGATTCATTATTGGGTTGGTTGCCTACATCGTCCGGCGTATCCTGTATGTACAGGTCGGAACCCGGTACGCCCGCAGGTGGTATCAATGCATCGGAAGCCTGTATGGCAGCGCGTTCGCCATCGAGCGTTGCGTGCATACGATCTACCTGCCCGGCAGAAAACATAAAGCGACAGGCAGCATAATCGAGAAAGTTCATGAACATATCACCGTCGGGACCATTGCTGCACGACACCGTTGGAAAAGTGGGACAGGTACTGGAAGACGTTCTTGCACCCTGCAGCGGCGTATCGTCTATGCCGTCATCCTGCGTGCAAAAGGTGAGGTGAACGGCGGGTCGTAATCGTCATCGCCCCAGGTATGCCGGAGGTTAAGCCAGTGGCCAACCTCGTGGGCAAGCACTGTTTGCGCACGAAGTGTAGCGGTGGCGGCCGTACCGTTATCGCCCATGCAACCATGCCGGATCACTACTCCATCCACGTTGGCAGGCATACCGGGAAGCGACGAATAGCCATTCAATCCACCGGTAAGACGGCAGATCCAGATGTTCAGGTATTTGTCCATCGGCCAAGCAGGCGCCAGTTGCTTCACGGGATTATGAACCAGTTGTTGAAACAAGGGATCATCGGGTTCCTCGATCGGATTGAGGCTGATGCTGCCCGTATTTTGTACCCTTACCACGCCATCCGTTGCATTGCAGGATGGATCTCTTAGCGCCAGTTTGAAACGGATGTGTGGATTACCCGTGAGTGATAAAAAAGCCGCCGGAATGCCGCTGGCCGCCGGGTTCGCAGCATTGTAATTCTGGTTGAGCTGTTCGATGCCTCTTTCGATCTGTTCCATCGAAATATTTTCTTCCGCGCTTGTCCATACCACGTGTACCACCACCGGTATCACATAATCCTCCGTGCGGTCTTCACTAGCTATATTCTTATGCCGGTTTTGAATAAATATTTTCGTGAAATCTTCGATCCTGTTGGCGGCATTCCTGAACCGCGGATTCACCTGTAGCGCGCGGTAATAATTGGGACCGGTGCCGCAGTCTTCTATTTGAAGGTTGTTGATGTTGTTGTTATTGATCCTGGTGGGTTTACAGGCAAGGGCAAACCATGCCAGCAGCAGGGCATACAAGGTTTTGTATTTCATCCGGTTTTATTTTAGGGTAGGACTAAACTAAAAAATTCCGGGAATTTATTTTAATTAAATGAATGGTTTATTTCATTTCAGCAAATGGATAGAATTATGAATTATGAATTATGAATGCAATGCAGTATCAAGTATCAAGTATCAAGTATCCAGTATCCGACATCCGGTATCGGCCACCTTGTTTACTTAACTTCCTGCATATCCACCAGTTTTTTATAAAATCCGTTTTGGGAGATGAGCGAGTCGTGCGTACCCCGTTCCACGATCTCACCTTTTTGCAGTACGATGATCTCGTCGGCATGGCGTATGGTGGACAGGCGATGCGCGATCACCAGCGAAGTACGGTTGGTCATCAGGTTGTTGATAGCGTCCTGCACCAGCCTTTCACTTTCGGTATCGAGGGAAGAAGTGGCTTCATCCAGGATTAAGATCGGCGGATTTTTCAGCACGGCCCTGGCGATCGTCATGCGTTGTCTTTCGCCGCCACTGAGTTTGCTGCCGCGGTCGCCGATGTTGGTATTATAACCTTCTTCTTTTTGTAAAATAAAATGATGCGCGTTGGCGATCTTCGCCGCCTGTTCAATCGCCGATTGATCTGCATGATCGACGCCCAAAGAAATATTGCTGGAGATCGTATCGTTGAACAGGATGGGTTCCTGCGTAACAATGCCCATCAGCCGACGCACCTGTTGCAAAGAATAATCTTTGATGTTGATGCCATCGATCAGCAATTCGCCACTGGTTACGTCGTGGAAGCGCGGTACCAAATCCGCCAGTGTACTTTTACCTGCGCCGCTGCTGCCTACGAGTGCCACCGTTTTTCCTTTCTCTATTTTTAAATTGATGTTCTTTAGGATCACTACGTCGTCGTAGGCGAAACCTACATTTTTAAATTCGATGGCGTGTTCGAAAGTGGCGATGCTTTTTGGATCGGCTGCTTCTTCCACCACCACCGGCGCCTGCAATACTTCTTCAATGCGGGCGATGGCCGCGCTGCCTTTTTGCATGTTGTAAAAAGAAGTAGAAAAAGCTTTTGCCGGGCTGATGATCTGGGTAAAGATGCCGACGTACATGATGAAACCGGGACCTGTCAGCGATCCTGCCTGTTGTCCCAATACGAGTTGCCCGCCAAAATAAAGGATGCCGCACAATACCAGTACCCCTAAAAATTCCGATAAGGGAGAAGCAAGGTCGCGCTTATACTGCATCCTGTTCTTGATGTGAAAAAGATCGTCGCTGTTTTGTTTGAATTTGGCACCCACAATTTTTTCCGCGGTAAAAGCCTTGATCACCCGCAGGCCGGTCAGTGTTTCTTCCAGCAGGGATAAGGCTTCACCCTGTTTGATGGCCGCGTCGTTGGATTGCTTTTTTAAAGAACGGCTTACCCGGCCGATGATGAAACCGGTCAATGGTAAAAAGATGAGCAGGAAGAGCGAAAGTTTGGGGCTGATGAATACCATCGTCCCCAACAAAATAAGAATGTTCAAAGGGTCTTTGATAAAACCCTCTACCGTACCCACCACCGAATTTTCCAGTTCGGCCACGTCGTTCGTCATGCGGCTCATGATGTCGCCCTTGCGCCTTTCGGTGAAGTAACCGATGGGCATGGTGAGTATCTTGCTGAACAGTTCCAGCCGCAGGCGGTTCATCACGCCGTTGCGCATCGGCGCCAGTATATAATAAGATAGATAGGTAAACAAATTTTTAAGGAAAACGGCAACGGTCACCAATATGCAGATCAGCACCACCACGTACATTTTACTGTGTTCGATGGACAGTTGTTTTAAATGATAGCTGATGAGGTCGATCAGGTCGTTCGACGAATTGATGTGTTCCGGTTTTACGACGTTACCCTCGGAGGTATCGAAGATGAGTTTCAGGAAAAAGGGAAGCGAACCGATGGAAATAATGGAGAACACGATCGCCAGTACAATAAACAAAAAATAGAGCGCTATCGTTCCCTTGTATCCTTTAAAATAGCTGAAAAGCCTTGCGTATTTCTTCATCGTGTTAAATAATCGGTCAAATCAGGGCAAAGTAAGTAATTTTACATCGATTAAAGCAGAAACAAATGTTAGAAGGCAAAAGACAGAAACAGGTGGCAGGATTGCTGAACAAAGAGTTGAGCGACATCTTCCAGCGGCTGGGCATCAGCGTGATGGATGGCGGTATGGTTTCCATCTCTTCCGTAAAGATCACGCCTGACCTGTACGAAGCGCGTATTTACCTTAGTTTTTTTAAAATAGACGATAGCTTTGCCGCCCTGAAAAAGATCGAGGAAAGGGCCTGGGAGATCAAGAAAGAACTGACGGCCCGGGTACGCCACCAGCTCCGCAGCATGCCCATGCTTACTTTTTATATCGATGACACGCTGGACTATGTTGACAAGATTGAAAAGTTGTTCCAGGACATCAAGAAAGACGAGCCCAAATAACCCGACCGCACTGCAGCATTACAACCCAATTGCATGTACTTAACCTTCGCCTGGCGCTATTTTAAAGCAAAGAAAAGTACCAACGCCATCAACGTGATCGCCTGGGTAACTGTGGGCGTAATCGCCTTCGCCACCTGTTGCCAGGTATTGGTACTGAGCGTTTTCAATGGCTTCGAAGACCTGGTAAAATCCTTGTATTCCTCTTTTTATACCGACATCCGCGTGGTACCAGGCAAAGGCAAAACCTTTGTATTAACGCCGGGCCAGTTAGCCCAATTAAAACAACAACCCAATGTGGCCGCTTTTTCATTGATCGCAGAAGAAAAGGCGCTGCTGCAAAACGATGATGCCCAAACGGTGATCTACCTCAAAGGCGTGGATGCCAATTATGTGAACGTAAGCGGCGTTGCTGAAAAGATCACCCGCGGCAAATATTTTACCGGCACAGCAGAAAATCCCTTCCTGGTAACCGGCGCGGGCATACAAAATGCCACGGGCATCAATGTGAACCCGGCACTGCCTTCGGGCAATACGACGGTGATCCTTCCCCGCAAAAACAGCGCCAGCAACGATCCCATGGAATCCATCAGCGAAGGTTCGGTAAACGGTGCGGGCGTGTTCGCCATCCAGCAGGAGTTCGACGATAAATATGCCATCAGCAATATTGATTTTGTAAAACAGCAAATGGGATTGGGGCCTGACGAATACAGTGCGGTGGAAATAAAAATAAAAGGCAACAGCACGCCGGCAGAGGCCAAAAAAGCATTGCAAACCCTGCTGGGCAATGCCTATACGGTGCAAACGCGTTTTGAGCAAAACACCAGTCTTTACCAAACCATGCAACTGGAAAAATGGGCCATTTACGCCGTGCTCACGCTGATCCTGATCCTCGCGGCCTTTAATATATTAAGCGCGCTGACCATGCTGGTACTGGAAAAAAGAAAAGACATAAGCGTACTCCAAAGCCTGGGTGCGGGGAGGTTAACCATCCTCAAAATATTCTTAAGCGAAGGTGTTTTGCTGGGCGTGGTAGGGGCTGCTGCGGGCATTCTCATGGCGGTGATCATTTGTGTGTTGCAGGTAAATTTCAAGTTGGTGAAGATTGAAGGTGGCTCCTTTTTGCTGGATTACTTCCCGGTAAAACTGGTGCTCACCGATTTTTTACTGGTGGCCTTTACGGCGATATTGATCGCTTTTGCCGCCGCCTGGTTCCCCGCCAGGAAGGCATCGAGGCAGGCGTTTGAATTGAGGTAGGCTGGAGACTGGATGCTGGACAATGGAAAGATACGCCCCGGTTCGTGGGACACGAACCGAAATTATAAATCGATCAGGACTAAATCATTGAACATTTATAAGAAAGCATGATGCGGAAATACCTTATTTCATTTTTTTTATTTTAAGGTACCCTTGCGGTTTTCTGCGGTTTTTCAATTGCGTTCCCGTATAACTTTGCCAAAGTTTAAGCTTTGCCAAAGTTGAATATCCTGGTCGAGCCTTCATAAACCTGCATATTAAATGATGGTTCGTGTCGCCATGAACCAAAGCATAAAAAAAATGGCCCATTGAGCCATTTTCAAATTTTCATATTTTCAAATTAGTAATCCTCCAGCGTAGTCGGCAACTGCGCCAGCGCCTTCGCCAACTGTTCATCGTTCGGCGCAATGCCATGCCACTCGTGGCTGCCTTCCATAAAATCAACGCCACTGCCCATAACGGTTTTCATGAGGTTAACGATGGGTTGTCCTTTGCCGAGGTGCGATTTTGCCGTTTTCAAACCGGCTACTACGGCGTCCATATCGTTGCCGTCGAATTCCAGTACCAGCCAGCCAAAAGCTTCGAATTTGGCCCTGAGGTCGCCGAGCGACATTACTTTTTTTGTCGGGCCGTCGATCTGCTGCCCGTTCCAGTCGATGGTAGCAACCAGGTTATCTACTTTATGATGGGCCGCAAACATAATGGCTTCCCAGTTCTGGCCTTCATCCAGCTCCCCGTCGCCATGCAGGGAAAAAACCGTGCGGTCGTCTTTATTGAGTTTTTTCGCGAGCGCTGCGCCAATGGCCACACTCATACCCTGCCCCAGCGAACCGCTGGCTACCCTTACCCCCGGCAAATGCTCGTGCGTAGTGGGATGTCCCTGCAAACGGCTGTTCAGCTTGCGGAAAGTGCCCAGTTCTTCCACCGGGAAATAGCCGCTGCGGGCCAGTACGCTGTAAAATACAGGGGAAATATGGCCGTTGCTTAAAAAGAAAATGTCTTCGCCGGTGCCGTCCATGTTGAATTTCGGATCGTGCTGCATGATATCAAAATAAAGGGCGGTCATGTATTCGGTACAGCCCAGCGATCCTCCGGGATGGCCGCTTTGTACGGCGTGCACCATGCGAACGATGTCCCTGCGAACCTGTGAAGCGATCTCTTTTAAGTTGCTCATATAATTATATTGATGATTGGTGGTTAAAAGGAACGTTTTCCTTAAAAACGGCCTGTTTTTCGGTGCAAACCTACTGTAAATCAGCCGACAGGCAAAGTAAAAAAGGCCCGTAAACGCCCAATAGTTAATAATAAGTTTATAATTTTTACGTTATTTGCATACCAATACCGGGAAAAACCAACCCCTTCATCAAAATCTCCGGTATAAAATTTAAGGGAGGCAACTCTTTGGCAAAAACTTATGTCTAGTATAGGGATTTAGGTTTTTGTCCCTAAAACATATTCGATACTTTTGCATAACCGGGAAGATTAAATTTAGAGAATGGATAATATTTTACTTAGTGCAGCATTGGCTTTCCTGATCACTTTTTTTGCAATACCGGTGATCATCCAGGTGGCGAAGGATAAGAAATTATTCGACGAACCCGACGAACGCAAAGTACACAAAACAGTTATTCCTACCCTGGGCGGCCTCGGCATTTTTGCCGGTTTCATCATCGCTACGTTAATGGGTGTTCCTTCGGGCATCACTTCCGAACTGCAGTATTTTGCAGCGGCGGCTACAGTGATCTTCTTTTTAGGCATCAAGGACGACATATTGGTACTATCGGCAAGCAAAAAATTCATCGGCCAGCTGATCGCTGCCGGCATCATCATCAAATTCGGCGGGGTTCAGCTTAATAATATGCACGGTTTCCTGGGCATTTACGAGATCCCGCACCTGGCCAGCATTATCCTTTCTATTTTCACCATTATTGTCATCACCAATTCTTTCAACCTCATCGACGGCGTTGACGGGTTGGCGGGCAGCCTCGGTTTGCTCACCACGCTGGTATTCGGCGTTTATTTCTTCTATGCCGGCCAGTTAACCTACGCGGTAATGGCTTTTGCCCTCGCAGGCAGTACGATCGGCTTTTTGATTTACAATTTTTCTCCCGCCAAAATATTCATGGGCGATACGGGTTCTCTTTTACTGGGACTCGTTAACTCCATCCTCGTGATCAAATTCATCAATGTTGCGGGCAACCCTGCCTCCAACTTCCCGGTAGAGGCGGCACCAGCCCTGGGTTTCGCCATCCTCATGATCCCTTTGTTCGATACCTTACGTGTATTTGGATTGCGGATACTCGACAGGCGCTCGCCATTCAGTCCTGACCGCACCCACGTTCACCACTTTTTACTCGACCTTGGCCTCAGCCACCGGGCCGTTACTTTTACCTGCGTGATCGTGAACGTTGTGTTCATCGCGCTGGCCTTCTTCCTGCGCCACATGGGCACTACAACGGTACTGGGCATTTTGCTGCTGTCTGCTTTTATCTTCATCGGCACCATTTATTACAGCCGTCCCAAACAAAAAGCAAAGCTCAACGAAACCATCCCCAATGCCGGTATGCTGAAATCGCATAAGGTGCTGAAACTGGCTTCAGCGGAAGCAGTGGAGGCCGACTAGGTTCGGGATTTTCAGGATTAAATAATTTTACAGAATTACAGCTTTTTAGATCATTGTCCTTGCTTTTATTGGCAGAAAGAATTGTTGGAAACCACCTCAGCGCGTCTCCTTCAACTATTTCAACGACTTTCAACAACTAAATTTCCTAAACTCTCTAAACCTTCTAAATTCTAACCCCTAACCCTCTAAACTTCTAAACCATAATTTCTATAGCTTTGCACCCAACCAATCATTTCTTATATGCCCGAAGAATTAGATAAAATATTGTCCGACACGGAAACAAGTATGGATAAGGCGATCTCCCACCTGGAAGCAGAGTTGACAAAGATCCGCGCAGGCAAGGCCAATCCTACCATGCTGGATGGCATCGTGGCAGATTATTATGGAAGTCCGACGCCTATACAACAGATCGCGAATGTAACGGTATTGGATGCACGCACCATTTCGGTACAACCATGGGAAAAAAATATGCTACAGCCCATTGAAAGAGCGATCATCATGGCCAATATCGGCATCAACCCGCAGAACGACGGCAACATCATCCGCCTGTTCCTGCCACCGCTGACGGAAGAAAGAAGAAAAGAACTGGTGAAACGTTGCAATGGCGAAGGCGAACACAGCAAGATCGCCATCCGCAACATCCGCCGCGAAGCGATCGAAGGCGTTAAAAAATTACAGAAAGACAGTGTGCTGAGCGAAGACGGCAGCAAAGATGCAGAAGCAGCCATACAAGCCGATACGGATAAATTTATTTCCCTGGTAGAAAAACATTTGGCAGCGAAAGAGAAAGAGATCATGGCAGTATAAAGAATACTACCGGATGCTGGATACTTGATACTGGATTCCTGATACTGAATAACGGAATATGCATTCCTCCCGTGAATTTTGGTTTTTGTTATTTTCCGTTCCTCTATATACGGTACTCATAGGAACGGAATTGCTGTTGAGCAATCTTCAGCACAAAAAATATTACCGTTTCAGCGACACCCTGCAGAATGTTTACCTCACGCTTTTAAATGCCGGGATCGATGTTTTGCTGCGCTGGCTTTTTTACATCAGCGTGCTGACTTTTTGTTTTGAGCATCGCATTTTACACATCAGCAATGTTTTCGTCTACTGGTTACTGTTATTCCTGCTGGAAGACCTCGCTTTTTACATCGAGCACCGCGTAGAACATCATTGCCGCCTTTTTTGGGCGGTACACGTTACCCATCACTCTTCCGAAGA
>Ga0247806_10000192_pt1 | contig 42537 bp, 75 predicted proteins | sample UWRJL059202B1_FD_179935 | JGI IMG/M metagenome (GOLD analysis project Ga0247806, IMG submission 179935) | Plant litter microbial communities from Arlington Agricultural Research Station in Wisconsin, United States - UWRJ-L059-202B-1 | ecosystem: Environmental > Terrestrial > Plant litter >... | reverse complement strand
GCTCAGTTTGATGACCGCTACATTGCGCGTCTCGGCGGGCATGGCTATCGCCTGAAAGAACTGGCTCAGGAATTTCTGGCGCAGGGCTTCAACGTTCCTGCTGCTGACCTGCAGGCTCAGATTTCGCAGCTTCAGGATCAGATTGCGCGGATGAGCGGTGTTGGTGCGGCGGCTCCGGCTGTTATTGATGCTGACCCTCGCACGGACGAAGAACTCAAAGAGGCTATCGCCGCCAAGCATGGTTCGCGCCCGCGTGGGCAACCTAGTCGCGCCACACTGCTCAACATGCTAGCTCAAGACGCTGCTGCAGCCTAAAGGAAGCCTAGCCCATGACGGTTCTATCAGTCGTTCGAGACGCCAGCACCTCATTGGGTTTGGAAATTCCATCCGTCCTATTTTCCAATACTACCCGTACATGGGTCGAGATGTGCGCGCTTGTTAACGAGTGCGCCCGTCAAATTCTTGAGGAATACGACTGGTCGCGGCTTAAAAAGGTGGCATCGGTCACTGGCGACGGTACGCTGACGGCCTTCCCCCTCGCCGCAGACTTTGACCGCATGGTAATGAATGCCAATCTGTGGGGACCGAGCTTCACATATTATCCGCAGCAGCAGGTGGCGGACTTCAACGACTGGCTGGAGCTAGTCAGCTACGATACCGGATCGTGGGACCAACGCTGGTCGATCTTCGGCGGCAACCTCAATATCCTCCCGGCGTTGCCATCGTTAGAAACCCTAAGCTACGGCTATATCTCCAATTGGGTCGTCAACGGCACTCAGGCCACGTTCACGGCAGATACCGATACATTTACATTGGATGAGCGTCTTTTGAAACTCTGTGTCATCTACAATTGGAAGTCTCTCAAAGGCCAAGACTACGTAGGCGACCTGCAGCGTTATGAGGACGCTCTAAGCATGGCGAGGTTCAAGGACCCAGGCTCCCGGCCTAACATCACTTCAGGTTCGCGCAGACGCTTCCCAACCGGCCAGAGTTTCCCATAATGGTCAGCAGGCGCATGCAGATTGCAGCGGGTCGGCGTCAGAGCGGGCCTGTGGCTAGGCCTGTCAGCATGCCAGCCCCTACGGGCGGTTGGGTGACGGCTCAGAACCTAGCGGCGTCAAAAGATGGCACTTGCACGGTTTTGACCAACGCCTATGCCACCACAACCGGCATTCGTGTTCGTGGCGGGAACCTCAAGTACGCTACGATGTCAGGCCCCGTAGAAAGCATGATGAATTATGTTGGCGCTGTCAGCCAGCAGATGTTCGCGGGCGCTGGCGGCAATATTTATCCCCTCACGAGCGTCATTGATCCTGACGTTATACCCACGCCTTCAGTCACAGGCCAGACCTCCAATTATTATGCCCGCGCCAACTTCGCCACTACGGGCGGCTATTATATGTATGCCGTCAACGGTACTGACCGGGCTCAGCTTTATGACGGAACTACTTGGCAGGCTGTTGACGCAGCAAGCACGCCTATAGCGGTCTCAGGTGCGACCACTGAGGAATGGAGCCACGTTAACGTTTATCGTAACCGGCTGTACTTCGTTCGGCTCAACCAGCTAGTCATTGATTACCTGCCCGTTGACAGTGTTGGTGGAGTGGCACAACAGCTTAGCCTGAGCGGTATATTCCTCAAAGGTGGCTCGGTGCTGTTCACCGCCACTTGGTCCAGCGAGAGCGGGTCTAGTGCCTTGAATGACTACTTAGTTGTGGTCTCCACGATGGGAGAGGCTGCTATTTTCCAAGGCTCATTCCCATCCGGCACCGACTGGCAGTATGTGGGCGTCTATGAAATCTCAAAGCCGATGGGTGTCAATGCATGGATGAAGGCGGGCGGCGATATTATCATTGCCACAGAGCGCGGGGCTGTACCTGTATCAGCCGCTCGATATAAAGACCCCGCTGCGCTGTCGTTGGATGCTGTGTCGCGGTCTATTGAGCCTAATTGGACGAAGGAAGCGCGGGTTCGCTCTAGCCTACCATGGGAACTGCTAAAGTGGGATAGTAAAGGGCTGTTCTACGTGGTCATGCCCACGACCAGCACAGCTAATGCGTCAATGAACTTTACCGGGAACCTGCAAACCGGGGCTTGGTCGCTCTATACCGGATGGGCCATGCGTTGCGGTTCAATCCACAATGAGCAGATGTATTTCGGATGCGATGACGGAACGGTCAGGACTGCTGAAGTGGGCGGCTATGATATGGGCATGCCGTATAACGTGAACATTGGGTTCTCATGGTCGCATATGGGAAATCCAGGGTTCACCAAAACCATTCGGCAGGCTAAGGCTGAGTTTCTGACTGCCTATCCATTCTCTGTTCAAATCAGCGCATCGGTGGGGTACTTTACATCGTTCCCATCCCCTCCTCCTGTGTTGATTGATCCGGCTAATAGCTCGCTGTGGGATGTGGGGGAATTTGATGTAGCCATTTGGGACAGCATACCTGCGACCAAATCAACCCGCATGCAATCCATTGGTGCGACAGGTGATGTCTTTTCCTTGCAAATTCAGATACCAGTGGGCACAGTGAATACTCCAGATGCAGAGATTATGATCCTGCATGCAACCGTTGAACAAGGGGCTTTTGGGGTATGATAACGCACCAACGACTGTTGGATCTTTTGGCGTATGATCCTGAAACAGGCGTTTTCACATGGCGTGTTAACCGCGGGGGGATGCGTGCAGGACAAGAAGCAGGGTGCGCTCTAGGCGACAGATACTGCCAGATAATGCTTGATTACAAGCATTACTCAGCCCACAGGCTATCGGTTTTTTACACCACTGGTAAGTGGCCTGACGCCGTGGTTGATCATATCACATATGGTGAGAATAGTGACGCAGTTAGCAATTTGCGATCCGCAACGTGGCAACAAAACCGATGGAACACGCCTCCTAAGATTGGTCATTCTAAGTGGAAGGGAGTGACCTATGATAAGGGTCGAACCAAATGCTGGAAAATTACTTTCAAACTTCCAAGCGGACCTATCATTCAAAAACGTTTTGCAGATGAACGTGAAGCCGCTGAGGAATACATGTTCCTTGCGCTAGAGCATCACGGCGAGTTTGTGAGGCTAGAGTGAATTACGAAATCCGCATGGTTAACGGTCGCGAATGGCACTCCCGCATTGAGCCGCTTTATCGTAGGCACTACGCTGAAATGAAGGCGCGACTTGATGCTGATGGCGTCCCGATTGGTGATTATAATCCTCGTCTCGATGAGTATTTTGCCGCGATGGACCGTGGTGACATGCTGACGTTTATTGTGCTAGAATTGGAAACGATCATAGGCTATAGTAACATATGGCTGACCAATGACATGCACAACGGTGATCTTATCGCGCAAGAGGACACTATTTTCGTGGATAAGGAACACCGGAACGGTATCGGGCGAAAGCTGGCTGCATTCATCCTTGATGAGTTGCGCGGGCGTGGCGTCAAACGTGTTAGCATTACGCCTGTGACTGACTTGCGAGTGGGGAAAATTTGGGAGCGCATGGGATTTAAGCCAGTTGCGCAAATCATGACCTATAACTTCGAGGCACCAGATGTGCGCACCTAAAGCCCCTTCTCCCACTTCCACGGCCAACGCTCAGACTGCCTCAAATCAGCAGACGGCGATTACGCAGGCTGGCCTAAATGCCGTTAATCAGGTGACGCCAGACGGATCACTGACCTATGACCAGATTGGGCAGTGGTCGGACGGTACGCCTCGCTATCAGGCTACACAGGCGTTGTCTGAGGCCGGGAAGCAACTTCAGTCTACCACTCAGGCTACATCACAGAACCTTGCCAACGTGGCGCGTGAACAGTCGGGCCGCTTGTCGGGGCTGCTCAACGCCCCTAACGATTTCAGCGCTCAGAGGGACTACCTCAATAACCTGACCAACTCAAACCTTGACCCAATGTGGGCAAGGCAGGGTGAACAGTTTGAGACATCTCTAGTTAATCGGGGTATTCGTCCTGGTTCGACTGCCTATCAGCAGCAGCTAGCGGATTTCCAAAATAATAAGTCTAGCTCGTACAACGCCGCGAATTTGAACAATTTTACTACCGCTCAGCAGTCTCAATCCGCTTTGCGGGCAGGGCCGTTGAACGAAATCTTGGCTCTTGCGGGTCAGGGTCAAATCCAGCAGCCTAACTTTGCATCAACGCCTCAAACTTCTGTCGCAGGCACAGACGTTGCAGGCATTACTAACGGCGCATATCAGCAGCAAATGCAGGGCTATCAGGCAGGTCAACAGCAACTCGGTGGGCTGTTCTCGGCGGGCGCATCGCTGATCCCGCTGCTTTCGGATCGGCGCGCCAAGACAGATATTAAGCGCATCGGTACTGCGGATAACGGGCTTGGCCTCTATCTTTATCGCTATCGCAGCGGCGGGCCTTTCCAGATTGGCGTTATGGCTGATGAGGTCAAACACATTGCGCCGCATGCTGTTGTTATTGGTCCTGATGATTTCATGCGCGTTAACTACTCGGAGGCGTTTGCATAATGGCCGCACCAGCACCGTTCCAATGGATGGGCAATCAGGCCATCACCAGCCCAGAGCAAGCCGCCCGCAAGCGCTCAATCGCTGAGGCTTTGATTGCACAGTCTGCCACTCCCGGACAGAACTGGAGCGAGGGCCTTGCTGACGTAGCTGCTGCTCTATCGGGGACAGTTCTAGGTGGGCGCGTGGACGAAGCCGAAGCCGCAGGGCGTGAGAGGGCAGGCGGGTTGTTCGCTAATCTAGCCGTTAACGCTGATCCTAACTCGATCATTGCGGCTTTGACATCACCTGATAGTGCTTGGGCTTCACCGGCTCAGACTTCTATTGCATCAGCGCTGTTGAATACGGGGCTTGAGCGGCAAGACCCAATGTATCAGGCTCAGTTGGCTAAACTACAGGCTGAAGCCGCTAACGGCGGTCAAGGCAATGAAAGCTTCTTCGGCAACATTGTCCCCATGACAGACGCTAACGGCAACACAGTCTTGGGTCAGGCATCTAACCAAGGCAACTGGCAACCGCTGCAAGGTGCCGAGGGCTATACACCTGCGCCAACTACCAAGCAGATTGATACTGGTACTGAGATTATCACTCAGGATATTTATGGGAACGAACTGTTCCGCACTCCTAAGCAAAACCGAGAAGCTGCCTATGAAACAGGCTTCGGCGGCGTTGAGGGCAAGACGGACGCCGAAAACGTTGCGCTGGCTGAGAGCGTGTCTAGCAAAATGCCGGGCCTTCGTTCGGTTATCGATAATCTGACTAGCCTTGCCGACACAGCCACATATACTCAGTCCGGACAGATCATGGATAGCGTTAAGCGTGAGTTTGGTTTGCCCGTTGGGCAGGGTGCGATTGACCGCTCTAGCTATATCGCAATAGTTGATAATCAGGTCCTCCCACTGCTCAAGGATACCTTTGGCGCTGCATTCACTGTGTCGGAAGGCGAAAGCCTCCGCGCTACGTTGGGTGATCCGAACAAATCTCCTGCGGAGAAGAAGGCTATCCTTGACGCCTTTATTTCTCAGAAGGAACGCGATGTTGCAGCTATGCAGCGTAAACTGCCAGTCGCTAATCCCATGGCTCCAGCAGCGACTACACCAGCGCCAACAGTCCGCGTGTTCAACCCAGCCACAGGTCGCCTTGAATGATTGAGATCAAGCTACCAGACGGCTCTATTGCACAGTTCCCAGATGGGATGGCTGATGCTGATATCGAGGCTGTGCTGCAGCAAGAGTTTGGCGGCGCGGCTCCGGATCCTGTTGCTGCGCCTGAACCCGTTTCACAGCCAGACCAAGGCAATTGGATGGGTGATATGGCTGGTCGCTTGGGCCAGTCTGTGGGCTCGACGCTTACAGGCATGGCTCAGGGCGCTACCATGGGCGCTTATGATGAGTTGGCTGCAGCAGTCGGCGCTCCTATCAAGGGCATCGAAAACCTCGTCACAGGCCAAGATAGCATAAATGGAATTGGCGACGTTGGAGGCTTCCTAGGCCGTTCTTTCCTAGATGCCCAGCAGGGTCAGCAAGACCTTGTTTCGCAGGCGTACCAACAAGCTCCAATTGCCGCTATGGGTGGTGACGTTGCGGGTTCTTTAGCGTTAGGTTTGCTTGCAGGCGGCTCTAACGCTGCAACTGTGGCAGCTCCTAGCGTTATGGGTATGGCAGGTCGCGGAGGTGTGGAGGGCGCAATCCAAGGCGGAACTTCGGGCTTCAACGCTGCCGAGGATAACACCTTGCCGGGTCGGCTTAGCGCTGCTGCGCAAGGGGCTGGCGTAGGTGGTGTCCTAGGTGCCTTAACAGGTGGGGTAGCAGGCGGTCTTATGTCTCGCGCTCAAAATGCTGCAGTGCCGACCACGCAAGAATTAGCAGATCAAGCTGCCGCTTTGTACCAAGCGGCTCGTGCATCGGGCGTTACTGCATCGCCGCAGATGACCAACGGCATTGCCAACACTATTGAAGGCATAGCTCGCGCTGAAAACGTAGTACTCCCTAGCGGCAAGGTGAACCCTACTTATCCAAAGCTCACTGGCATCCTTAACGTATTCGATGAATACAAAGGACGCCCCCTTGACGTGGGGCAGATGCAGGCTATTCGGCGTAATCTGCAGGACGCGGCCAAAAGCCTTGATCCCGGTGAACGTCGCGTTGCCACGATGATGCTTGGTGAGTTCGATGACTTCGCCCACGGCGTAGCGCCGGAACTCGCTGAGGCTTCCAATCTTTATTGGAAGTCCAAGATGGGTGAACTTATTGAAGAAACTGTTGATCTAGCTGAAAACCGCTCCAGTCAGTATTCTCAATCTGGCATGGACAATGCGTTGCGCACTCAATTCCGTCAGCTTAATGCGCAGATCATCAAAGGCCGTGTTCGGGGCGTAACGCCTGATCTTGCCGCACAAGTCAAAAAGGTTGCCGAGGGTGGACCTATTGAGAATTTCGCGCGCGCTGCAGGGAAGTTTTCCGTTCGAGGGCCTGTCTCTGCAATTCCATCAATACTTGCTGGTACTGCTGGCGCTGGTGTTGGCGGTCCAGTTGGCGCTGCGCTTGCAGCCGGAGCGGTTGCTCTACCAGGCGAGATTGGACGTAGAGTAGCAGAGAGGGGAACAGTTCGTAACGCTCAGGTTGCAGCCGCTTTAGCTCGTGCCGGTGGTGCGCTGCCATCGCAGGCTTACACGCCTGTTGCTCAGGCTCTAGTGAATGCATCTGGAAATTTTGGCGGGCGGCTTCTACCCAATTTTTAGGAAAAGAGAGCATGCCACGGAACAACAAATTTCATCACTGCATAACATGCAGAAAAGCTGATAGCATAAATCCAGACGCGGCGATCCATAAGCATGTTTAAGTCCTCCAATTCCCTTGATATAGCGTAAAGGCCGTAGCGTGGCAAACGAAAAAGATATTCAGGACGTTATCAAGACGCTGATTGCCGAGGGCATTGGCGAGGGTCAGGAGGGCATGCGCCGGATTGCGGAGACTATCTTGAACCGGGCAGATCAGCGCGGGATGACTCCGGCGGAGGTGGTTCGACAGCGGGCTCAGTATACTGGGTACAGCGCCCCCGGTCCTGCGGCTGTTCGGGCTCAGAGTGATCCTGCGGCGCTGAGCGCGGCACAGGCGGCTTGGCAGATGGCGCAAGGCCCTGACGATCCTACGGGCGGCGCTAACCACTATTGGAACCCTGGCGTTGTCAACCCTTCGTGGGCGGGGTCGATGACTTCGCTTGGGCAGTTCGGCAACCATGCGTTTGCTACTGATAGGGCTGTTGCCCCCAGGCCAGTCGCGCCAACGCCTGCCTCTCAGTCGCCGCTGATGGCTTCTAGCAGGGCTGTGACTTCGCCTAGTGGAGGCAACACTGCGTTGCAGGAGGCGTTGAACGCATACGCGACTAGAGAGGGAAATCGCGTAACGCCGATGACCATGCAGGGCACGGCTAGCACGGTGGCTTCGTTTCCTACCGTCGCTCAGGCTCCGGCAACCCGCTCTGTGCAATCTCGTTCCGTTCCCGGCCCGTCTGTCAACGATGCAGCTAGGCGGGCCGCACTGAGCATCGGTGCTAATCAGACTTATGCCGGGGCTGATCGTTCCCCCTCAGTCACAACTCTGCCGCGCCAGACTGTTCGCGCTCCTGTGCCTATGGCTATGGGTATCAACCAGTCGTATGCAGGGCAAGAGCGCATGCCTGCCCGTGTCGTTCCCGGCCCTGCCGCACCCATCAAGACGGCTCAGCGGTTGCTCCCTGGCTCACCAGCCATGGCGTTTAACCCTGCCGCTACTGGCGGCGCTGTGCAGAGTGGCGGGCTATCGCGTGATGCATTGGCGCGTCAGGCTCAGTATAACGCGACGGCGATTAACCCGTCTTCGGCTAGGTTGCCTGCATTGGCACCGGCTGCTCAAGTTGCGCGGCAGGCTCCTACGCCTTTTATGCGCCCACAGACAGCAGCGCCGATTATGGCTAGTGCTGCGCCTGTTATGCGTCAGCCGGTGCCGGTCGTGCGTCAACCTCAAATGCCGCTGATGGCCGCGCGGCCTCCGCTAGAGGTTTTAGTGCAAGGTGCGGGGTTACGGCAAGCTATGCAGCCACAGCTATCACCGGCACAGGCATATGCCGCCGCCAACGCCCAGGCGCAGCAGTTAGCCCGCTCCAGAGCTACTAACCCAAGCTACCAGTCATCGAACAGTTATTTTAACGATGTTACATCGGGCCGCTCCGGCAGTTCGACACGCGGCGATACCTCGTACAACTGATGAACAATGGTTTGCGAACGTCTAGAATTGTGATAACAATGACGGAACTTCAGGAGTAGCCTATGCCGCGCGGTCCCGTAATTTACAGCCCACCACCCGGCACGGTGCCGCAAGCGCCTAATACCGTCATATCCAGCAGCATGTTCAACAATTATGTTGACGATGTTACGCAGACGTTCAACGCGCCTACACCCATAGAGTACGGCGGCACGGGTGGCGTTCATGGCGGGCCTAATAAAACTGCCAGCGGCTCTCTTGGCGTGAGTGCTACTCCCGCCGGCATCATGGATAATGGCAAGGGCATCGCTCTTGGTGACAACGACAGTGGTATCCGCCAAAATGGCGATGGGATTATTGAAGTTGTCGTCAATGGGGTCGCCGCAGCTACAGCTAATTTTGCTGTTGAGGGCGGAACTCTATCCCTAAGAGGTGCCCGTGCTTTCGGAGGCTATGAAGGGGGTAATTTTGACGCTCGTATTGAGGGTGACGTTCTTTGCACTCGCGAATTTATAGCTCTCGGTAACTCTATTATGATTAGCGGCGGGTTCCAGATTGACCAAACTGGCGGTAGCCCAACTGTGGTATATGGTCAGCTTAGGTTGCGAGACCTGAGTAACAACGTCATCGCCGCCCTTGGGTTGGAGACGCGGATTAGAAGCTCTTTAGGCGCATTCCAGATTGGGGCTCCCTGCAGCTTGACTTACAGCGCAATGACTATCGGGCGGTCATACCGAATTGAGCTTTTTATAAGGAAGCAGGAAGCTACTGGCCCTGTGCTGATCCAGGATCGCACAATATCAGCTATTCAAGTTTAGGAGGAATGAATGGTTAACGACGCGACGTTAAAGCTAATCACTGAATTTGAGGGGTTCGTTCCCAATTGGTATCCGGATAGCGCTCATGGCTGGAAGGTGCCGACTGTTGCCTATGGTCATACCGACGCTGCTGGCGATCCTAAGTATGCTGCAACCAAGAATAAGACGTTTACCGTAGCTGAGGGATTGGAGATGCTGCGCCATGATCTAGGACAGTACGAGGCTTCGGTTAAGAAGTACGTCAAGGTGCCGTTGAACGATAATCAGCTAGGCGCACTGGTGTCATTTACGTACAATCTCGGTGCGGCTAACTTGGCTTCGTCTACCTTGGTTCGTAAGCTAAATGCCGGTGACTATGACGGTGCTGCTGCTGAGTTCGCTCGTTGGAACCGTGCAAATGGTAAAATCATGGCGGGGCTCACGCGCCGTCGATTGGCTGAGGCCTCTTTGTTCAAGACGCCAACCAACGCTCGCCAGCCAGAACCTATCATCGTGCATGACGCAGAGCCTATTCGCACAGAGACTACCAAGCCCCCTATTGGCGTAGCATGGGGCGTCGGTGGCGTAGTCCTAGCAGGCGTCGTCTATTTCATCCTCAAACAAATGGGAATTGCGCCATGAGCGTTATCGGAGGCTTGGCAACAGGCGTTCTAGTCGAGGTTATCGAAGGTGTCTTGAAGCGCTCCAATGTTCCAGTGAACAACTCTCAGGCTCCTACAGTGGCGCTTGAGGTGGCTAAAGAGCTTCAGCCCGTCATTGAGAATGCATCGAACAAAGAGCCATGGTATCAGTCGCGCATCTTTTGGGTTCAGATGGTTTCGATCCTGGCAGGCCTTGCTGGTGTTCTATGGGGTTATGAAATCTCGCCAGAGAACCGTGATCTTATCGTTGTCCTAGCACTAGCTGTCAGTTCGGCTGTAACCCCTGCGGCTACACTCTACTCCCGGTTTAAGACTGGGCTGAAGCCGCTGGGCAAATAAATGGATGCTGGTGCCGTTCAGGCCTACTTAGATCAAGGCCTACTCGGCGTCACCATAGTTGTCTTGGCGGGCGCAATGGTTTTTTGTGTCCGTCATATTATCGTGCTATATGGCCGCATTGACGGCATCCGAAAAGACCAGATTAACGATACGCGCATAGCCCTAGAGGCTGTTTCTAAATCAACCGACAACCTCAACAGTGCCGAGGAACGTATGGTAGCCAACACCGAGGCAACCAAAGAGCTTCTGGCCGTCACCCGTTCGATGATGAACCGGGGGCAGGTATGAGGTTCTTTTGGCAACATAATCACGCACTTGAGGAAGTAGCTCGCAAGGAACGCGGTAAACTAGCTGAGGCAGTTGTGCGTAACGATAGAGTGCGCTCCAGGTTGACAACACAGACTAAAGACACGCCAATAGGCGATATGCTACAAGCCTTAATTGCACAGATAGACGAGGGACGTCGTGACTGAACACCCAAGGTTGCGTAATATTGGCGTACTGCTCGTTTTGGTTCTAATATTCTCTATTCCAGCGCTTTTTGTTGAACCAAATCATATGATGGACGCCGCTAGCGGCCCAATGCTAATTTTTAGCGCATATGCCATGTTCTTGATTGCTGGCGAGGCGTGGGCGGCATTCTGGGAAGGCCGTTCGGATCGAACCGCATATGCCCTATTTGGGCTGTCACTGCTATTTGCCTCCATTATTGTCATGCGATCTTATGGCCTTGTAACTCGTAACATCCCCGGCGCGGAATGGATTGAGCATACGCATCTTTATGCAGCGGCTATCTACGCCCAATTTGCAGGCGTGTTCCTTTTCTCCAGAGCGTCAACGCCGCCATCTGTGACTCCTCGTAGAGCCGGTATGGGGCAGTTGGTGGCTGGTGTGGTCATTGGTGCTGTCATTGCCTCTAGCAAGGTTTTGGAGCCTCTTTTGGCGGTGCTAGGCAAGCTATTCACTGGATTGGTTAGGTAGACCCGCCCTACGGGGCGGGTCTTAGTTTATGCGGCGATAAGTGGCACAAAAGCCATCATAGCTAAGCCGAACGTGGCAAAAAACACCCAGACAGGTGCCGAAAGCGCAGCCGCTACGATAGTCGTAACTATGGCGGTTGCAGATAAAACGATGCTAGCCAAATGATACCCGTTCATCACTTTCGCACCAACTGCCCAACGTGAAACACGCGGTTCTGGACCTGAATAACGCGGGTTTGGGTTAGTAGGTGGGCGATTTGGGCGGTGAACGGCTCGTGGTTATAGCTCATTAGTTTTCTCCTAGTATTTCATGCAACATACGCCTCATGTCGTCTCGCTTTGTGGCTACGGTGTAAACCCCATAATCCCCGCCACCGGACCACATACTCTCCAATGCGTCAGCCAATCGATCTATCTTATCCTCTCGTGTTGCGGCCTGCATTTCGGCTATAAAGGCTTTTTCGTTATCGCGCTGTTTTCTGCGGGCTTCTAAAACCCGCTTTTGATATTCAGAGTTTATCATTTAAAACTCATCCCCTTCCGTAGCCGCCAAGCTGTCGTCAATCTCGCCAGTCTCAGGGTCGTGGTCAACGTACTTACCCACGTTTGGGTTTTCAGCTGACCGATCCTCGTTAAATTCGGCGTCGGTCAGTGCATCAATTCTAGCCGCGCCTGACGACTTAACCTCAGCCTTCAACCGATCCGAAGCCCGGACGCGCTTAGGAGCCTCAATCTGCGGAGCGGGCGCTACCTCCTCAGCAAACGTGTATTCCTCGTCTATGCGCTCCGCTGCCTGCACGAGACGCCCTTCCTTGTCGGTCGAGCTTGGTAGATACTTGCTCAGGCGGCGGAACACGGTCTTGCGCGCCATTTCCTCCCAATCGGTAGACCACGGCGTAGACTTGATCTTGCCAGCCTTGAACGCACGATAGGCGTCCGAACGGTCGCGAATGCCGTTAACCTGATCGACGGTCATCACCTCGCGCATAACCTCGCCGCCGTCGAGTGTCGCAATGGCATATACAGCGATAGGTGTCCCACGAGGGCTCTTAAAGTTGATCTTGTGGTTGATCCGTTCGTCATCTCCAAGCACGTACTCAAATTCGTCATTCTCGCAGGCAATCTGTACCGAGATCGACTTAACCCGCCCTGAGTTGTACGCCAGCTTGAGCAGTCCGCGCATCATAGGCCGGTACTGCGCATCGCCGTTATAGTCGATGACGAGAGCGGCCTCACGGCCATCCAGGATTAGACCGTCAGCCGCAGCCTTAGAGATTGCTTGCAGCAGGGGGCCGGGCTTGGCCTTCTCGATATTGCGGGTGGAGACAATGGCCGTCTGCGCCGTGCGGATGAATTTATCCACCGTGATATGGCCGGGAAGGGCCTTGGCGATTTCGTCTTTACGGGCGGATAGAGATTGCTGCAGTGATACGATGGCGTTGGTCATTTGGGTTCCTCTCTATTAAATATGGCCTTGGCTTTGCGCATCAATGTCGCGCTCAAGGCTGGCTGATGATCTTGTAGTGCAGCAAGTGCAATGTCTATAATATCAGCCAGATCGTCTGTCTGCTTGACTATGGCGTCTCTAGCTTCAAATTCGGCTTTAAGCTTGTCTTTAATGTAAGCTTCGGCTAGTTCTATTTCTTCTTTCATCTGCTCACTCCTGCTCATCCTCATCCTCCTCCACATTCCACTGACTAGGGGTGAACCGCCTGTGAGCATCACGCATTTTAACGCCTCGCACCACATCCAAAGGCTTGCCCGGCCAATGCTGGTCGCGACGGCACTTCTCGGCAATCGCGAGGGCTTCACGGTAACGAGCCATGCCCTCCTCTACATCGATAGGCTCGATTTCGCGAACCACTATTTCTGGCGGTTCTGTCTTGCTAATGCAAGCGAAAACGAACGCCTCTGCCTCATAACCACTTCCCAGGTTCCACACATGGCGGTATGCGGCGTCTTGCATGTTGTAGCCATACTGGCCTAGGTCTCGGCTCCATGCATCATCCTCGATGTTGGCGAGGAACTTCATGTCCATGATGATGCCGAGGTCCGGCGAGTAGAGGTCAGGACGGCACTTAATCTCCGCCCCGGTTTCAGGGTCAACAGCATAGCAACTGCGTTCTATGATCGGCGTACCCTTGCGCAACTGCCGGATCAACGGATGCTCATCGGCTAGATCGCGCATGATCATAATCAGGTCGTAATCCTCAGCCTTGAGCAGCATTTTATCGCCAGCCTCGGCTTGGTCGGCCTTCCATTCATTTGTGCCGCGACGGGTTGCCGTGGCCTTGAAAATGGAGGCTTCTAGCCGCTCCGGCTCTAGTACGGCGATATGACCTGCGTTGCCGAATAGGTAGTAGTCCTTTTCCTCGATCTTGCCGAACTCTGCGCGGTAGGGCGTGAGGGTGCTGTAGCGCCATAATTTGGATTTGGACCATGCGGGGTGAGAGTGGTAGGTTTCGTTGGGTTCAGTGATTAGGGGCATTTACCGTCCCCGCGCCCATTCAAGGCTTTTCTTTAGCTCAACAATTTGCTTCTCAAGATCGGCAATGCGCCCATCCTTGATAGGGTCGCTGTAAAGCTTAGCCAAGGTTTCGCGCACCAACTGCCCGTCTCTATAATTTGTCTCGATGTACTTAGCATTGGCCCATTTCTGACCACCGATAAGCGCGCCGACAGTATCCTCAACCATGCGGCGCATCGTGCTATGCAGGTTATCCTCGGCGTCACTAATCAGATAGTCACGGAACGCATCGTTTACGCGCTCGTGGATGGTATCCAACAGCGGCTTAACGATTTCCTCTGATAGTTTTGCAGCATGTTCCTCATTCCAATGCTCAAGGAATCGGTCTGCGGCGTCACGCGCTGCAAAATACTCAGCACCCAATACAGGATGGTTTTCGGCGTCGGCAATCTGTTCTTGTGTGTATGTCATCCACTCTCTCCTTTATTTCCACCCCATCTATAAAATACCGCTTGCGTATCTGTCAATGGTGTTTTATAGATATCTCACGCCTTGAGGTAAGGCTAGGAGAGATGAGATGAACCTGCGAGAGAAAGACGAGTTTGGTGACGGCGTAACCGTAGAGATGGCGGTTGCCGATAACGACAACGTTCCAGCAGAGCTGCCAGTTTGGTTTGACTTCGTAGTTCTCGGCGGTATCTGCCTTCTCGCCGTCATCTTTTTTACCGCAATGTATTGGGGAGTTACATCATGGCTTTGAACCATAAGCTGCGGGCGCGTGTTATCTCGCCATCCCAGGATTACCGCATTGCTCGGTTTAAATATCGCGGGCATGTTTGGTTGGCTATTATCGTCGGATGTGCCGTGTTCTGGTATGCGGTTTGGCAGGTGGTGACATGACGTTCCAATTCATCATGCAGTGCGCGTTTATTGTGGCACTGTGCTATTTCATCCGGTCAGTTTACGACGATTGGCACCAGTCATGATCCCCAACCCAATCATCCCCTCTAACCCAATGCGAGGCGCTGTGAACAAGACGAGTGAACTACCATCAGGAGCTTTGCCGCGCGCCCAATTGCTAGACGGATCGCGTTGGTACAATCTTTGGCGCCACCTATCCGATGAAGGATGGGTAAGTTTTGAGGGTCGCTATGATTGTGGGACCGTTCACTACAGGAACGGTAAAACCTCAGCTCATAACACTTTCACCCATTTTACCGAGATCGCCACCCCCGCTCCAGAGCCGAAGCCCGAAGTGGCGGGCCAACCCATCCACGCCCTGCCGATGCCGCCGTACGACTTTCAGACCAACAGCTTCACCCCCGCAATGACTGCCTCTGCGCAGCCCGAAGTGGCGGCAGAGCCGGTGGCTTGGCGATGGACTAACGAGGACATCAACGGCGATCAATGGCCGTGGACGTATTTCGAAGGTGCGGCCAAAGCGAAAGCCCGCAAGAGCAACGGCTTTATCGTTGAGCCCCTCTACGCCACCTCTCCTGTTGTGGAGGAAGCCGTAAAGGCGGATGCCGAATGGTATCTGGATGCAACCGACCCCGGCGAAGGGCATATGTCGGTCTGCGACATTATCGACAGCCACGGCCCCGGAAAGCCGATTGAGGTCCATCATGCGGCAGTGGTGCGGGTCACATACCACGCATGGCTCGCGCCCGCCAATGACGCTGACAGTGATGACAATTGGGAAGCGACTGCGGATAGCGAGGCGGGTTGCCTTCGTGCCGTCGCCGATGAACTCGAACGCCGCGCCCGGAGTGCCACCCCATGACCGATATTGTTGGAGTGTTGGCGAACGCTGGGCTGCGTGTGCGTGATTTGGAGTGGAGGAAGATCGGTGAGGGTTACGCCGGGTTTGTCGGATCGATAAGCCACGCTCGGATTGAGCATGGTTGGAGTATGTGTTTCCCCTACGAATACGGCGGCATCAGTTACGCGCAATTGGACCAAGCCAAAGCCGCTGCGCAGGCTGATTTCACCGCCCGCATTTTATCCGCCCTATCCTCCTTCGAAACAGCATCTAAGGATGCTGGCGATATTGAGCCCTATGAGGTTATGGGAACCAGCTTCGATGGAGTAACAATCCTAGCGCCAAAAACGAAGTCAACCAAATTCACCCAGCAACAACTTCAGTCAGCCTTCGCCGCCCTATCCTCTGGAGACGCATCATGACGACGCGCACGCCGAAGGGGGAGACTCCAAACATCGAATGGCTCAGGTTGACGCCTAAGCAGACGCGGGTGCTGCTGGCAGCATGGACAGCCGACAGCATAGTTTGCAAGGGGCGAGAGCTGAATTCTGCTCATCGGCTGGTACGGCGAAGGCTCCTTCAATTCATCAAGCCAATCGAGGGCGGACTGAAAGGAGAGTTTTGCTTAGACGATGAAGCGCTGGCGTTTCCTCCGACGGGGCTCAAGTCTCTTCTCGTTCACCACCAGGGCAGCATTGAGGTGCTGTCTCGATCCGAAGCCCACGCCGCCCTATCACAGCAGGCACCGGAATGAGGGAGGACATCTCCACCCGCGCCATAGAACTCAGACGCATGGGCCTAAGCTTTGAAACCATTGCCTACGCGCTCAATTCCAGCGTTGGTTCGGTTTACAGGCTAGCCAAAGACACAGTGCCGGAATGGCGGATAGAAAAGCGCAAGATTGGGGCTAAGCGTATTCGCAGGCCACCAGGGTTAGCTTTACCCGCTGATCCTACGCGGAGACGCCGCCTGCGCGATCTAGCCCGCCGAGGTTATGACGTGCCGCCCTCTAAACAAGCCGATTGGGATAATCTCACTCGTACAGGAATAACGATTAAGGAACGTGTTAGAATGTTGGAGTTGGAATAATGAACAAGGTTGAAGCTATTGCGGCGTTGGTTGGCAGCAAGAACGAAAAGTACCAGGGCAATAAGCTAAGCGGTAATAACGCTGCGTTAGCGCGGCTGACAAAGGTTCATCCATCCCGCGTAACTCGGTGGGTGGCTGCGGGCTGCATTCCAATTCAGCATAACGATCTGCTGATGGGATGGGCTGTTGAGAATGGCATTGATAAGGAGATGTGGCAGCATCTTGAACACAAATGTTCCTGCTGCGGGCATGTTAGTATTGACTGGCGCGCAACATAGGGGTATGGTGGGTGGGTAATAAGGAGAGATGAGATGGCATACAGCAAGCTGGCTAAGGGCATGAAGCGAATTACCGTTCTGCCTGGCAAGGAATTTCGTGGCGTTAAATACTTTGAGGCCACATCGTTTGACGCAAGCGAAAGCTTGGCAAACATGTACATCGAGAGCGGTGATGCCATTCTCCACGAGTGCCAGAAATGAGAGTTTTAGTGGCCTGCGAATATTCGGGGCGTGTGCGCCAAGCGTTTCGCAACCGGGGGCATGATGCTTGGTCGTGCGATTTGTTGGAGGCCGAAGCCAATTACACCAGTGCATTTCATTATAGGTGCGATGTTATTTCATTGCTCAATGGACAGTCGTCGGAATACGGAGTTCGTAGGTGGGACTTAATCATTGCACATCCACCTTGCACTGACCTAGCTGTTTCTGGGGCGCGTCATTTCCCCGAAAAGATTGCAGACGGTCGCCAGCAACGCGCTCTAGACTTTGTGCAGGCTCTTATGGATGCTCCATGCAATAAGATCGCGCTTGAAAACCCCATCAGCATCATTAGCACTAAAATCCGCAAGCCAGATCAGATTATCCAGCCATGGATGTTCGGTCATCCTGAAACCAAATCTACGTGCCTTTGGCTAAAGGGCTTGCCAAAGTTGGTGCCTAACGATGACGCGGAACACGTAAAAGCGCATATGATGACGCTGAAACCGCAGGAACGGAACCGTGTGTTCCACATGACGCCAGGACCGAACCGCTGGAAAGAACGCAGCCGAACCTATCAGGGCATTGCCGACGCAATGGCAGAGCAGTGGGGATAGATAGGTCTTATCAACAAACCCTAATCTCCCAAGCCCGACTAAAACTGAGAGAAATCCAAGCCTCCCTCAATGAGAGGGGGGTTAAGCGGAAGCCTAGGTTGATGATGCAATCCCCCTGTGGCTCCGGCAAGACCCGCGTTGCCGGGATGATAACGCAATCTGCCTTAGAGCGCGGCGGGCGCGTGATGTTCCTGGCTCATCGCTCATTCCTGGCTGAGCAAACTAGCCTTACGTTCAAGGAAATGAAAATCCCGCATTCTTTCATGGCTGCGGGGAAGCCTTTTAATCCTAACGAAACCGTACATGTGGGGATGATCGGTTCAATCAAAAGCCGCGTTTCTAAGCTCAAGCATCGTCCCACAATGATCCTAATAGACGAGGGCCACAGGGGCGTTGCAGCAACCTATAGGTGGGTTAGTGAGAATTTCCCCGATGCTACGATCATGTACCTATCCGCAACCCCCTCAGACCGCACTGATGGCGTGGGCTTGGGAGAGGTTTGCGACGACATTGTTCTTGGCCCGCAGGTTGGCGACTTGATTAAGTCTGGCGCTCTGTCAGACTTCAAGTGGATGCGCGGTCAGCCGCCAGAGGATTTGCATAACGTCAAGATGCGCGTTGGCGGCGATGATGCTTTGGAGAAGCAGGGCGATATCATGTCCCGTGCCGTTATCGTCGGTAGCGTCGTGGAGAACTACAAGACCCATTTCATGGGCAAAAAGGCTATATACTTTTTCCCCAATATCTCCACTGGCAAAAAGTACGCAGACGCTTTCTGCGCTGCCGGTGTCCCTATGGCGTGGATGGACAAGGATACGCCAGAATGGGAGCGCAAGCGCATAGCCCGCAAGATTGCCGATGGTGAACTGTATGGGTTCTGCAATGCGTTCATCGCTGGCGAGGGCTACGATCTAGCTGCGCAGGCTGGCAAAGACGTAACAATTGAGGTTGTGGGGCTATGTCGCCTGACGGCTTCGTTCCCTCTGCTCGTGCAGATGGCTATGCGGGCTATGCGTCCAAAGGCTGACGGCGCGCCGGGTATTATTGCTGACCACGTAGATTGCTACGGAGCGTTTGAATGGCTACCCGATGACGAGATTGAATGGACTTTGGCCGGGGCTATTCGTAAGCCTAAAGAGATAAAACCGGTGCAATGCCCCCATTGCCTAGCGACAGCCATCCCGATCAAGCATAAATGCAAGCATTGTGGCGAGGATATCCGCGAAGGCCGTCCAGGAGCCGCCACACGCCGTGAGATTGAGGAAGTTCAGGGTCATCTGGCAGAGGTGGAACGCGCCGCCCACGAAGCCGCTAAAGCCGCTGCGACAATGGACCGGAAGCGCGCTATTGCATCCCTCAATAGGGCTGAGGAAATAATAGCTTATGGCCGCGAACGGGGCTATAAGGACGGATGGGCTAAGAAGCTCATCGAGGTTAAACGTGAGAGAGGAAGATTAGTAGCATGAAATGGACCGACGCCGAAACCGACCTTCTATTGCGCATGTACGCCAAGGGCACAACGAACCAAATAATTGCTCAGCACATCGGCAGAAGCATGAGTAGCATTGGCTCAAAGATCGAACTTCTGCGGCGTGAGGGGCGTATCTCAATAGTGCGCCCGCGCATCGGCGGGACGGACTGGACCGCCGCTGAGGAGGATAAGCTCAGAGAGCTATGGATGGGCGGAGAGACTAGTTATGTTTGCTCTATTAAGCTAAAGCGGCCTCGTAGCTCTATCATGAGCAAAATTCGCCGTATGGGCATGTTGCGCGGTCCAAAGACGTTTCGCCCCAAAGGTCGTTATCCTCAGTTTTGCACCAAGACTTCCATTCGTAAGCGTTACGACAATGGCACAAGCTCAACGGATATCGCCAACCTGCTCAAGATGAAAACGCAGGCTGTGCGGGATATCCTGATTGAGATGGGATGTGACCCGCACCGGAATGATACGGTTAGCTATCGGGTCCATCCATGCTGGTCGATGAATGACGATGATCGGAGACAATATTTCTATGAGAAATTTACTGCAGGTTGGAAAGAAGTTCTACAGAGGCTTGCAGCGTAATGGCAGCTAAGTGGTCTACCATAATTGATGAGGTCTGCAAATCTCGCCGCGTGTTCCGTGGCGAGGTACTTAGTCGCAAGCGTTATCCTAAGCTAGTCCGCGCTCGGTGGGAGATTATGTCGCGCATCCGCAATGAGACTAAGCTAAGCACCTACCAGATTGGCGATTGCATCGGGCGCGACCATGCGACTGTTCTGTATGGTGTTCGGCGGTGGGAGGAGATGAGCGGTGAGTGAGCTAGAGATTGATATAGAGACGCGTGTAATCCTCGCAGCTTCGGCTGCGGGGCATCGTCTATTCAAGAATAAAGTGGGTGTTAGACGAACCCTTAAGAGCTATGTAAAGCTCGGGATAGGCGGCGACGGCGCGCCAGATTTGTGGGGATGGACCAAGGATGGCTACGCCGTCCTCATTGAGATGAAGAAGCCGGGAAAGAAGCCGACCAAGGATCAAAACGACTGGCGGGAAGCTGCGCTAAAATCCTGCCCTACGCTGCGCATTGGGTGGGCCGATAGTGTTGAAGGGGCTATGAAGGTGTTGGAGGGTTGACTATCCAAAGCCTTTTGCTATTATGCGGCCAGCTTTAATAGAGAACCTCTTTCGAGGTGTGCATACCACCATAATCTCGTCGCACGATGGGGCCGATCAGCCATCATAATTAAGGCCCTTAACGGGGTCTTTTTTTATTGGCTTCCGCTCATGGGATCGAACCACGATTGACGCATTCAAAGTGCGCTGTCCTACCATTAGACGAAGCGGAAAGATAAGAGGCGTGGGGATGCCATTTCATGTGTTAAGTGCAAAACAAAGAGTGCAAGTCCCCTGCACTCCAAAACACACCCTCTCATAAAATAGGGCCACCAGTGGGAGGAACACTGGTGGCCCTTAAGGCTCAAGCGGCAGGGGAGCCGCGAACACAACTGCATAATACATGCGGGGGTTAGGGCGTCAACCCCCTTCGGTATGTCCCGCTATCTAATTTTAGCCAGCCAATCATATTTAGGTGTGCTTCAATACGAGCGTTCTGCAGCGGGGTTCGGCGTTCAGGTGGAATGCGTAGGCACATATCCCCCATAAGATCGATGAGCTTAACTGTGCTTTTAACTGCGTCGGTGTGTCTAGCTAGATAGTCACTGATCAATGTCGCCCAAGGATCATGCTCATAACGGGCTTGCTGCACAACCTTAGCTTGTTCCTCCTCCTCGTCGGTTAGGTGCCATTGTTCGCCAGCCATATACAGGTGACGTGCCTCGGCCCATATTTGACGCGCATCCTCTTTGAGCAACGGCAAATCAAACTCCCCACACCGAATAGGCCACCACCTACGAGCGCCGGTCGGGTCACGCAGATAACCACTCTCAGGCGGGTTGACTGTTCCGATCATAATGCACGAGCGCGGGAAGTCCTCGACGTTCTTACCATACGGCCTACGGAACCGATCCTCTTTACGGGCCAACCATGCCTTTAGAGTTGACACATCAGATTTGCGGAAGGCATCAAGCTCTGAAATCTCAATTATCCACCGGCCTTGCATCTGCAAACCGGCGTCCTTAGAACCTGGGTCGCTCATTTCATCGGTGAAAAGACCGGGTGCGATAGCGTCAGCGAGAACGTTAAGGCTGGTAGATTTGAATTTGCCTTGCCCGCCTTCTAGCACAAGCATAGTATCAACTTTACAGCCGGGTTTGTACGCTCTGGCAATAGCCGATATCAGGCTGCGCTTGACGAAAGCAGCATTGATTGGGGTATCCTCAGCGCCGAGATAACGAACTGCAAAGCTTTTGAACAAGCGCTTGCCAACTGTTCCGCCTTGCAGTCGCGGTAGACCATCCCACTCCAAAGCGTCCAGCGCATCCCTAACAGGGTTAAACCTGTTGAAATCAGCGACACGCTTAATAGCCAATATCATATCGTTCACTTTAGGCTTTAGCTTATATTCACCCATCGTTTCCATGTATGCAGCATTTGCGATAACGTCGATTTCGGTCAAAAGCCGGGGCTTGAACGGCCTGTTGGGTGGATCATAAGGCGGCTTCCTGAGCAGAGAGATTTCCTGCGCAAATTCGTTATACGCATAAACACCTTTGAAATCTGCATGATACTGCAGAATGACAACTGAGTTATGAAGGCTGTTAAGCGTCAGTGTGGCCTTGTCTGTCCTATCTAACGTGCCTTCCCAATCTATCGTTTCCTCAACCACAACCGCTTCTCGACCCCCGCCACCCACACTTTGTGTTGGAGGGATATGATTTTTAGGCGCTGCATCAGGTTCAGCGTTAGGCTCGCTGTCAGCAGTAGGCTCAGGGTTAGCGTCATCATTCCACTCACTGATATTAGCCTTGATATAATCCGCAACCGAGCCACCGGCTAAGATCAGATCGGCAACGTCGCCGCCTTTGTCGCCGTAGGGGGCTATGCGCTTGTTTTTGGATGCATTCGCTATGCTGAGGGCCTCAGCCATGGCTTTAAGCCCTTCAGGGTCATTGTCAGGCCACCAGATCACCGAACGCCCCGCCAGCGGCGACCAGTCAGACCGATCAACACGGTTTGTGCCGCCACACCAGCTAACGACCACCACGCGGCCCTTTAGCGCCTTGTCTGCGGCTCTACGGCACTTCTCACCTTCGACCACCAACACCTGCTTATCAGGATGCGCCAGTAGTTCTGGCAAACCATACAGCGGGCAATTATCAATCGATCCGTGACACCACCCCTCAAAGCCATCCGGACCATGCGCCCACCAAATCCCAGGCGTTGACTTGCCATCTTTGAACTCGACCAGCAGGACGTACCCTAGCAGTTCCCCCGCAGCGTTCTCATAGGCGTGCACAGCCGATGGCTTGTAGCGCGTGACAAACTTTTCGGTGCCAAATTTCTTAGGGTTGCGCAGTTCCGGTGTTCGTTGGCCGGGAACAATAAGCGGTGTACCGGCTGGCACTTGCACAAACTCGTAACCCTCGTATGGGTCAACGATCTTAGGAGCATCATAGCGGGCGCGTGGCTTGGCCGCTGACGGCTCTGAGCGCTTCCCGGGCAGTGTGACGCCAGCACGATCGGCAACGGCCTCCACGGCTTGCGTAAAGGTCATTCCCTGGTGCTCCTGCATCCACTGAAAATGGTCGCCTGTCGCACCACAGCCGAAGCAATGGTAAATCCCTTTGGCGTCCTCAGCATGGAATGAAGGTGTCTTTTCGCTATGGAACACGCAACAGGCCCACAGGTCTCCTGCTGAGGACTTGCCTTTATCGGCAGCAACGTACTCACCCACAAGCTTAGAAATTGGGACGAGCGATTTTATCTGCTCAAGTAGAGCAGGCTCAAAATTGGGCATGGGTTCCTCTTGGACCGGGTGCGCTAGAAGTCTAGCGGCACTTGCTCAGCCTTCGGTGCGGGGGTGACGAACATGTCGGGTTGTTTGTAGGCGTCCTCGATGCGGCGGCAGGCGATGTCAAAGTAGGCCTGATCGATTTCGGTCCCTACGAAATTCCTGCCTTGTTTCATCGCCGCCAACGCTGTAGTACCGCTGCCCAGAAAAGGATCTAAAACCGTATCGCCTGTCAAACTCCAGCTGGCAATATGATCGTAAGCCATACTGTATGGCATTGGCGCAGGATGCCCCTTTGTGGCTCCAGTATATGGATTTGATATAACCCACCAGTTCCTTCGCAAACCATAGTCAGGGACTAGTTTACCATCGCCACTAATTTTAGAGGTTGAGCCATCTGGGTTTCGGTCGGTGCCGTGCATCTTTGTGCCGCCCCACTTGTTTTTCCAATCCTTTATGCCTTGGAAAACAGATGGCGCTCCCTTGGAGAACACAAACATGTACTCGAAGGCTGGATGGTATCGATTGGCGTCAGGAAACGTTACGCCTTCTTTGCAATAAATCATGGTATCGTGAAGGCGCAAGCCGCTGTCGATCGCGTGTAAAGCCTGACGGAAACTTGTTCCAGTTTCGCTACCATCAACAGTCTGGTCTGCAACGTTCCAAACCATTACACCCCCATCTGCAAGATTGCCGGATAGCATCGTAATAGCCTTGCGCCAATCTAGACCGGTGAAGCCTTCTCCATATTCCCTTAACCCATCATATGGCGGGCTCGTCATCACCATTTGAGAGGGAGAAAGGCTTGGGATGATTTCTAGGCAGTCACCCAAAAGAAGTGTGCAATTTCCGATAATTTCTTTTTGCTTATAGGTCGCCATCAACTTCGCCTCTGCGACCAAAACTATATTGAAGCGTGCCCGTCAAATCATCCTCAAAAAACGCCAGAATGCATGCAATGCCGTGTTTATTGCTAAGCGTCCTAGCCTCTTTCTCAGCCTCATCTATGTCGGTATAGGTTTCGACACAATCGACTTCCGTGTTTTTATCAGTCCAGTTGATAATGTATTTCATCTCATTTCCCTCCTAAATTCGGACGGGCATAATCGCCCGCCGCCTGTTATTCGTCAATCCGCTAGTCCGTGGGGCTATCTCCACAAGACCCACTACATGTTGATTTCACTCAACCCTAACCCTAGGCTTCAGAATAGCTGGTGGAACGACAGGAAGGCCGGGGCAGAGGGCGTGGAAAAGGGCGATGTCTTGTTCGGGTGTGATGAGGGGGCGAAAGCGGTGAACGAGCCATCCTTTTTCTCCCATAATATCCCTAGGAGTTTCTACAGGACAAATATAGGTTTTACCGTAGCGTTGGATGATATCCTCCACCGTGTAGATTTGCCCCTTGACAAGCATTCCACCCCTGCTTCCTTCGATGCAAACCACCTTCTGCCCAACCCGAAAATTACTCATCCTTACCTCCCTTAACCAATCGTTCCTCGACCAGCCGCGCATATCCCTGGATATCGTGCCAATTGTCGGCGTACTCAGGATCGCCGTTCAGGATTCGGGCTATCTTATCCGCGATGACAGAAAGGGCTTGGCGCTTAACGGCATCGAGCCGCTTCCAGCCGTCATTAGCCCTCATAGCGTCTTGTAGTTCCTGAGCTATGAAAGCATGGTCCGTAAAGTCACCATACCGAGAGCCGCGCTCCTTGAGCGTATCGTTTACAGCCTCAACCACACCGGCTTCTCCGTAACAGCGACCACACCAACCATTTCGGCTTCGCTCACGGCCTCGTCGCGGGCTGCGATAGCGCACTCAGCTTCTCCTGGCGTTGCAAACATGAGTTGAACGCTTGGGACGCGGCTTGCGAGGTAGAGGAAATCGTGATCGTCGCCGTACACGTCGATTTCTTCTTGCAGGGCGGCTGTGAGGCCAACGCCTACTTTCCATTTATAAACGAAATTTAGGGGGCTTACAGTCCTAGCCACGATAGTACTCCATTTTCCATGGTTAGAACCCAAACGACAGCGAGGATAGCAAGGGCTGTGGAAATTGGGTGGTGGGTTAGCGTCTTAATCACGGTTCTTCTCCTTAGCCTTCATCTCGCGGGCAATCTTACCGGCTTCCTGCCGTGCCCAAGCTGCCTCGCGTTCCTCCTGATATTCAGCCCAAAATCTTTCGGCGGAGTTAACGGCCTCGTCTTTGGTGCCGCCTTCAAAGAAAATATGTAGCTTGGTGCGAGGGTGCTTCACGCGGACGAGAAAAGGCTGGCCGTGGCCTGAGATATGGCCGTAGACTGAAAGGTTGTAGTCGGGGTCGCGGGTCATTCTGAGAGAGCCTCTGCAATTTCGAGTAGTGTAGCTGCGGCGGCGCGGAGTTCGTTGGCGTTTAGATGTTGACTAGGGTTCCCCTTACCGTGTGAGTTAGTGAACCCAACGGAGACCCATTCGCTATCCGAGAAAACTTTACCGCCTGTTATAATCCGGCCATATTTTCCATTTTCCGGGGGTAATCTCTTTCACAGTCTTGGTGCGGACGGGACCTTGAGATGCGGGGTCTTGCCAGAGGGCTACGAGGTCAAGTGGTTCATCTTGTTCAGGAGACATCCAACTGCCGTCTGAATTATAATATCTAGGATAGGTATTTACCATTAGTTTCCATGATTGAATTACAGTCTCCGAGCAGCGGACGGCTGGCCCGGCTTTCTGCCCATCACGAGTCTTGTAATACTTACCTGCTTCAATGCGCATTTTCATTCTCCTCAATAAAGCTCATAATTACTAACCGAAGGCATCGAGCCGTATATTTTCTCTAGCGCGTCGTTTTCTTCGGTGGGGGATAGTTTGATATCAAGCCCGGTGCGTGTGTGGGCAGTAACATTATAGAGTTGGTCGTCGCAGCTTTGCCAGTCTAGAAACACTGTGATTGGTTCGTCGTCTCGGATGATGTGGAGGATGGTCATTTGGCTAGACGCCAGTGGGTGATGGCGCTGAATGTAAGGTCCAAATCCCAAACGTAAGCGTGTATTTTGTCAGTGTCGGTTGTCCCGTTCCTAAACTTCACTTCAACGCGAGTGTTGTCCTTAAGTCCCTTTGGGTACTTCCCGTTGGTGTTCTCATTCCAACCCTCTGTGTCATCAGTTAGCTCGTCAGATGCACCGACAGCAGAATACTCAGCCGCGTCATGCAAAGCCTCCCACATCGCGGTAAGCTGCGACATCGTAAGCCGAACAGGGAATACGGCGGACATCTCGGAGGTCCAGCGGAAGGCGGTTGGGGTTTTGTTAGACCCTAGGCTTTCGCGGCTAGCGTCAGCCTCGGCGTATGCATTCAAACGTGCTGCGAGGTCTCGTAATTCGTCTCGTGTGGGCTGCGCCATAATTCTATCTCTCCTTAATCTCTGCGTTTGTTTTAGATGGCTGTTGCGGGAGTGTCAATGGGTGTAATCGTCAGGATTGTTGAGTTTATCGCAGCGCACTTCCCATTTACGATTGGCCCACAGAAAAGGCACCGATGTAGTCTCGTAAAGCCACTCAGCAGCCCTATTGAGCCAATCCGACAGCAGAACCAAAAGCCCCAAAGGCAACGCAAATGGCAGCGATGGAAGCATTATAAGAAGGGCAACGATATGTTGAGGTTTGGTCATTGATTTGCGTTTCATTCTTATTTCCCTTTAAACCGCGCATCATACTCCTCAATCCCCACCAGAAACCTATCGATGCAATACCGCAGGTCGCGCAAGTCCTCCGGCTGCATGCTTTTGATAGTCTGGCCGTGAAACTTGATGGATGCCCATCGTGGATGGCCGTCTAGCCATGTGCCTACCTCGACGTTACCGGCGCGTTTTAGGAGTTCACTCATTTGCTGTCACACTCATCCTTGAAATATACACCTTGAACACCAGCCTTATCGCAGATGTCCAACATGCCTCGATTGGCCGCGCCTTCAGAGTAATAGGTTAGCCGTTCAGACGAACCCTCGTATGCATTTATCCATCGGTCTAGCATTGGACTCCACATAAACGCAGCCAACCCCCAACCTATCATCGCACCAAATATAGCCGCCGATACGTAATTCATTTCGTCTCCTTACTCCGCTGCGCCATAAACTCATAAAAATCCGAACGATACACCTTCATAAACTCCAACGTCAGCACTACCCCCTCCGCGCGATCCCTCCGCTCCCCCGCAGGCAGGACACTCAGCCAGCGGCGGGCTTCGGTGATTTGGTCGGTGATGGGAACTTTCATTCGCAGTACCATTCATCCGTTTCATGGATAGTCCCCTCCGCATCGCGTAGTGTATAGTGCTCGGCTATGTGCGAAACATCCAACTTCCCCATCACATCGAGCCGCATAAGTCCCGTTTGAACATCGATGTCATACACAGGCCACCCCATCGTGCAGGTTGTAAAAAACGGCTGCGGTAGAGAGTTAATAAGGTCTAACTTTAGCTTGTCGGTCATCTCACTCTCCCAAATGGGTTTTGGCTGCGAGGAGGGCATAAGCAGCCACTGTCCTCTCATTAGGGTACTTACCGCCGCCATCGATATAATCCACGGCGGAGGCTGTTAGTTTATCTTTGTCCGTAATGCCTGAGAACGCTATCTGCTCAAGCGCACCGATAAGAGAGGCAATAACCGCCTCCTGTTGTTCGATCAGCGCGGCGGCTTCGTCGCAGTCATCGAGTCTAGGCAGGTCTCTAAGCCGATCGATTAGGTTTTTGTTGGTCATGGTGTTTCCTTTAGGGCGCGTATGGCTCCAGCCACCAAGAACACGGCATTGCCGCAGCAAAGTGCATTCATATTATAGGCGCACTGTGCCGCCTCCTCCAAAGCCCGCTCACGTTCGGCAAGGATGGCGCGGGCTAGCATCTCCTTATCTGAAACTTTGCGGCCAGTGCTACGGGCAACGAATGTAGCCATCTCTGCGGCGCGAACTGTTTCCCACACATCCGTTGGGCACCAATCTGGTTTGGTCATTTCAAGAACTCCTTCGGTACATCGATAACTATCGGTAAATCCCACCCCTGCTCCGTCGCATGGTCGGATATTGCACATAGCGCAACCATGGCTTCAAACAGCACTTCACGAGCCTGAGTGTCCACTGTTGGATGCTGGCACAATCGGCCCATCAAGCCCTTTAGTGAAGAGAGATTAATTTCAGATTTGTTCATTATCATCGTTGATACTTCCTGTTTATAACGCGAGCAATTATTTCAGTCGTTATGCCGTGTTTCTCTGCAAAGGCTCTGCGCGCTTCCAACTCGGCAGATGTAATCCCCTTTGTTAAGCGAGGGACAAAGATTCCGTGCGTAGATCGGATGTTGACAAACCATCCTGTACCTAAAGATTTGTCGGCCAGGATTAGCTCTTCAAGCCCGTTTTTTAGCTTGCACCAACTCAAAATTCATCACCTTCAAGGCCAGCGCGAGCATTAGGCTCGACGTGCTGCCATGCCTTCCCATCCAAAATCATGTTTAAAGTTTTGATGGAAATTCCAGCTTTTCGAGATTCCGGACCTTTTTCAGCACCATTCCCCCAGTCTTTGGCCTTCCATCTAGCAACCTGATCTTCAGTTAATTTAGCATTGGGATTATCTGACCCACGCCTTTCTTTGAAGCGCCGCGAGGCAAGCATGTCGTGGAATGAACCCCACTTATAATGACGGCCATTGATGCAGCCGACCACTCCGCAGGTGTTAACCGGGACCATATCGGGAGGAGGAGTGCCGTTGATTTCATGGCATGTTACCCATTGAGGGGTGCGTGTTTTGCCACCCAAGGAAACTCCTTTTTGTTCGTACGGGAAGAAAATACACCTCTGGTCACTAGACCTGCAAGCCTCAATCAGAAACCGCATTGCGTCTGAAATTACTAGTCTTTTGGGCATTTGGAACTCTGGTATCAGTGGTAAAAAACCCTTGTAGCATGGGCTTTTCCAATCCGCAAGTACCAGACTTCTAGCTTTAGTTCAATAACCGAAAATCTGATATAGGAGAATAGTGCTAGTGTATAGAGGTGGAGAAGTCTAGTGTATAGCACTCGTGTCTATAAGGGTTCAAGAGAGCTTTTGAACTAGATATAGAGGTCATATCCCATTGTGTTATCGTCAAATTACGATGAACCAATCTGAGTGAACCGAAAGACCCGCCTAGCTATCGCTGCCCGCTTGACGCGACGGCCCTTGCGCAGAGCCATGCAACGTGCTAGGTATTTGGGGGTAAGAGGACCGCATGGGCAGACCCACAGATTACAACGATGAGATTGCAGCGACCATCTGCGCAGAGATTGCGTCTGGGCGCTCCCTTCGTTCGATCTGTGAGGATGAGGGCATGCCTTCGGCTAAGTCGGTCTATCTTTGGATTGGTCGACACCCTGCCTTTGGTGACAAGTACGCGAAGGCCCAGGCTGATCGAACCACGGCTTGGTCAGAGCAGTTGGTGGATATCTCAGATGACCTGACCGGCGATGTTAACCGCGACAAGCTGCGCGTTGACACACGCAAGTGGCTCATGAGCAAAATGGTCCCCAAGAAATACGGCGATAAGGTCGAGACCGTGCACTCTGGCGGCGTTGAGATTAAGCAGATCACGCGCCGGATTGTTGACCCGCAAAATAGTTGAAATAACCTGTTGACGTATGCGCAAGCGTGTGGGATAAAGGGTCATCAAACGGAGAGAGAAAATGACCAGCCGCAAAGCAGCCCTCGTGAAGTTCGCAGCAGTTTACGCAACCTACCTTCAGACGATCTCAGTGGGTGGCGATAAGAACATTGCTTTGGTATTTGCAGTCAAGGACATGGAAAACCAGACCAAGCATCTCGATACCAAGAACGCAGTGGCGACTATCTTGGACGAGGCCGACTACTTGGCAGGGAAGTTGGCGGCATGAGGAAAGTCACAACAGAGGAGTTCTATCGAAAGGTAGGACCCCTCAACGTTCACCCGCAGATACAAGGCTCATGGCCTTACACAAGTTTGTGGAAACTGCTGGGATACAGCGATAACGGTCGTGTGGTTGGTAAATCCGTTGATGTTTTTGATAATGGTAAAAACGGTCTAACCCACACAGAGTATTATCTTCCTGAATGACCGAACTCGTCATCGACGTTCCCCGAAAGCTTGTCCCTGCGCTAGAGCCTGCCCGGTACATAGCTCTGCACGGTGGCCGTGGTGGCACCAAATCCCATTTCTTCGCTGAGAAGCTTATAGAGCGCTGCTTGATGCGCAAGACGCGCTTTGCTTGCATTCGTGAGGTGCAGGGGTCATTGCGTGAAAGCGTGCGCCAACTGCTGATTGACAAGATTGCCAAGTTCGGCGTCGAGGATCAGTTTGAGGTGCTAGAGGCTGAAATACGCTGCCCACACGGTGGTATAATCATATTCAAGGGCATGCAGAGCTTCAACGCTGCAAACCTTAAATCACTGGAGGACTTTGATGGAGCATGGGTCGAGGAGGCCCAAACGTTCTCCGAGACCTCGCTAAGGATGCTACGCCCGACGATCCGTAAGGATGGTTCTGAGATTTGGTTCTCATGGAACCCACGGTTCGAGACTGACCCTGTGGACAAGTTCTTTCGCGGCGGAAACCCGCCAAAAGACGCCATCATCATCAACATCAACTGGCATGACAACCCTTGGTTCAACGGCACACTGAAGGCTGAGAAAGACCAGGACTACGCCAGCGATCCTGAGATGGCTGACCACGTATGGGGCGGCGGCTACGAGCGCATCACGGCTGGCGCGTACTTCGCCAAACATATCGCCGCACTGGAGCGTAAGGGATGGGTTGGCGCGTTCCCGTATGATCCTGCGCTGGGTCAGGTGTTCACGTCCTGGGACTTGGGCGTCGATGACTACACGGTCATCTGGTTTTATCAGGTGTACTATCCCGATGGTGTGCCTCGCGTCAGGATCATCGACTATTACGAGGCCAGCGGGCTTGGTGCGGCGGAGATTGTCGCCTCGGCTATGCCGGAGTACACAGCGGACGTACAGGACCGCGTAGAGGCGCTTCTGCTGCTACATCGGGGTATTGGCTACAGCTACAAGCGGCATTTCTTCCCTCATGACGTGGGCATGCGAGAATGGGGCGCAGGCGCTAAGACGCGTATCCAGACGGTCAATGGCCTGGGTGTGCCGCTAGGTACGATCAACCGTGGCGTGCCTATGGCCCCAGAGGATCGGATCAACGCTGTTCGCCAGCTATTGCCGATGTGCGAGTTTAACCAGACTGAACGGGTCGTGTTAGGTTTGAACCACCTGCGCCGGTACAGCCGAAAGATGAACGAAAACCTTGGGATTTACCTTGGACCGCTGCATGATGAGCATTCGCATGCTGCAGATGGGTTTGGGGAGTTTGCGGTCAACGCTGGCATTCGAGCGCCAGCCGTGGTGGAAACCCCCTTGCCCGTTTCGGACGAAGATGGCATAGTTGCGCCGCAGATGAGGATGAGGAGACGGTAGGATGACTAAGCCAGAGGGTATCAGCCAAGAAGTTTGGAACGATGCTGCGCAAAAGGCGAACGATTATCTTTGGTGGGTTAATGAATGTTGGCCCAACACTGCTAAGGCTCTGCCTATTGCTACATTAGCAGACCGACTCACATATGACTTTGCTCTGGCCATAGCTGCTGAGACAGAACGTTGCGCCGTGTGCGTCGAAAGTATTGGCGATTTCGGTGATGATTTTAAAGCTAACGCACTGCGCGGGGTCGAAGGATATGCCTAGCTACACCCTAGCTGCGATCAAAGAGGCCCGCGACCGTGTGCGGCAGGATATGATTGACGAGCAGAACGCCATGTATGGCACGAAGCTTGTGACGCCTCAGCTATTGAACGGGATGGAGATTGAGGCTAGACTGCAGACATATTTGCAGTATGGGATTACGCTTGAGGAGTTGGAGCCGGTAGCGAGTGAGGAACCTGAGACCGCGCCAGCCGTTGTAACGCCAACCTCAGACACCGACTAACATAGGATAACCACCATGGCTAAACTCACCAAAGACGAGCTAAAAGACCTCGAAGCATCCGGCTACGTCGAGGGCAACATGACCACGTTCCCAGAGAACGTCAGCCCTGTGCTGCGCGCCAATGCCCTTGAAGCCTGGACCGAAAAGCAGGAAGGGGAAGTGACTGCCTCGGACATGCCGACTGCCGTTGATCGCCAGAACGAGCTTGCGCGGGAGCGTGCTGCTGGTTATGAGGCTAAGGCTGATCCATTGGATCATGACAATAACGTTCGTAAGGGTGGCGTTAAGCGCCAGATCGACGCGGCTAACTAACACGGGGCTTTCCTCAGCGCCGAAGCGGATGTAGGCGCATCTCAGCCAGCCATGTTGTCCCTGCCCCACTAGTAGTATTCGAGGGTAATGGTTAGGCGAGCCGCATAAATTAGTAAGCCGGTCACGGTGGAGTGTGTAGGTCTGGTAACCTACATCAGATTGTGAATGCGAGTCCAAAGGGCTATGACATGGCTAGCCACGCGCCACAGTTGATTGGGACAAATACCATTAGGTCCGCCACCCCCGGATACTATAAGCCCTGTCAGCAATGGCGGGGCTTTTTCATACGAGGATGGGATAATGATTGATAAATCGGCTAAAGTTGAAGAACTCGCGAAGTTCCTTGAGGGTACATGCGCCACTATCCATGGTGCTGTAGAATTTTTAGAGTTAGACCCAGATATAGACTGGGAAGATGAAATGCTGACCTATGGGATGGAGGAATGTAAGGGCTGTGGGTGGTGGTCAGAGAGTGGAGAGCTAATCCATGAGGACGAGGAGAATACTGGTTATTGCGATCAATGCATAGAGTAGCTTGCACGTTCACCCGCCGCATGCTAACGTCTATGAACTGTTCGGCCACAGGATTAAATCATGCCCCTGAATAACACGCAGAAGCTGCAAGCACTCGGTGTAGCTGGTGGCATAGCCAAAGAACTCACAGCGCAGATTACTGCGGGCACGGGTAATAGCCGGAGGCTGAAGGAGCTAGCGCTTGGTGCGCCGCTGCTGTGTGATTACGTGGCGTCGTCCATCACGGCGGATACGTTCAATGTGAAGATTGCGACTGAGCGCGGCATGGATAGCGTTCTAGCGCCGATGCTCAAGAAGATGATTGAGGGGACGATTTAGTTGCCTGATCCCGTCACCTACGACAACGTAGGCACAGGAGAAGCTGACGAGGCCAACCGCTCGGCTAAGGGCATTTTGGCTATCGTCAAGGACGCTGAGCGCAAGTTTGACACCTGGCAGGCTAAGTGCGACCGCATCGATAAACTGTATTCTAGCCTGCAGACGCTATCCGGCTTTGACGCTGTGGGCGATAGCTTCATTGACCGCGAATATAACCTGTTCTGGGCCTCTGTAGAGGTCATCAAGCCATCTATCTATAGCCGCCCGCCTGTGCCTGTGGTGACGCCTAAATTCAAGGATCGCCGCCCGGTTAACCGTGTTACTAGCGAGTTGCTGGAGCGCTGCGCTGTCGCTGGGTTTGACGAGAGCGACATCGATCAGGTGATGCTCAGTGTGCGCGACGACCTCGTTATCAACGCGCGCGGCGTGATCTGGCTGACGTATGAGGATGAGGGCGACGGGGAAAAGGTTTGCATTGAACATTTGGACCGCAAGGACTTTGGGCACTCGATAGCCCGCAAGTGGTCTGAAGTTGGCATGGTCTGGCGCATTGCTTGGCTGGATCGCGTTGCGGCTAAGAAGCGTTTTGGCGAAGCTGCGATGCAGGCCAACTACGGCACACACAAAGACCGCGTAGGCGATGACGCATGGGCTAGCGATGACGACAAGGCTCCGTTCTATGAGGTATGGGACAAAGTAGAGAACAAGGTCTATTGGGTCGCTGAGGGCTGTGAGGAGTTCTTAGACAGCGGTGAACCGCATCTGAAGCTTAAGGGCTTCTTTCCGTGCCCACGGCCAGCGTATGGGACTATGCAGCGGCGTTCGCTGGTGCCTGTGCCGGATATTTCTTATATCGAGGACCAGCTAGAGACCATCAACAGCCTCACGGTCCGTATTCATGACCTCTGCGAGAAGCTGGTTGTCAAAGGTATTATCCCGGCTGGCACTGACGTTGGTGATGCTATCGAGCAGGCGCTGCGCTCGGATGATGCTAGCTACATGATGATCCCCGTTCCTGCCATGAGCATGAGCGATGGTAAAAATGGGATCGAGTGGCTCCCTATTGACATGGTGGCGCAGGCTATCCTGTCAGCGGTTGAAGCCCGCCGCGAAATCATCGGCAACGTGCAGGAGTTGTTCGGTATTGCCGATATCATGCGCGGTGAGAGTGATGCGCAGGAGACAGCTACCGCTCAGAAGCTCAAATCACAGTACGGCTCGGTTCGTATTCGCGACCGTGTGAGTGAGCTTGTCCGCATTGCGCGTGATACCGTGTGCATCATGGTTGAGATTATGGCTGAGGAGTTCGATTGGGACACGCTCATTGATATGTCCCAGATGGAACTGCCGACCACGGCTGACATCAAGAAGCAAATGCGTGAGCTTGAGAAAGCTGCGCGTGGTGAACTTGAGGCATTGACTGATCAGGCTGAGCAAGCCTTGGCTAACCAGGAGGGGGGTGATCCAGCGGCTCTTGAGGGTGCGCAGGCGCAATACCAACAGGCGCAGCAAGCCATCATAGCCAAATACCAGCCGCAGATTGCCAAGATAGGGCAGTCAGTGACTGAGGAGATGGTTAAGGAACTGCTAGACGACAGCAAGACGCGGCCATTTGTGTTCGACATCGAGACGGACAGCACGATTTACCCCGATGAGCAGGCTGAGAAGGAAAGCCGTAACGAGTTCATGACTGTGTTTGTCACGGCATCCCAGGCTTTGGCTCCGTTGGCTATGAGTGGACCTGCTGGCGCTAAGATGGCTGGTGGGCTAATTAAGTTTCAGCTTGGTCCGTATCGGGCTGGGCGTGAGCTTGAGGGCTTGGTGGATGAGTGGGTAGAGAGCATGGAGAATGCACAGCCACAGCCCAACCCGGATGCTGAGAAGAACGCAGCCGAAGCCGAGTACAAGAAGGGCATGTTGGCGCTTGAGGGGCAGAAGCTGCAGGGCGATAATGAGTACCGTCAGGCTGAGCTTGGGCTGCGTGGTCAGGATCTTCAGTTGAAGGCTCAGGAACTGCAGACGCGTCCGCAGATGGCCGCTCAGACTGAGCAGATAAAGGCTCAGGCCCGCCTGCAGGAACGCACACAAGACGCTGAAGTTAACCTGATGACGGAGCAGGCGCAACTTGATGCTGATACACAAACCAATGCCCAAGACCTTGAGGCAGAGGCCGCTATTAAAGCCCAGGAGCAGATGGCCGAGGACCAAAGGTTTGCCGCAGACGATGCTTTCCGTAGAGAAGAACTAGCCATCTCGACGCAGCTTGAGTATGACAAACTAGACGCACAGCAGCGACAGGCTGACGCAGCACGGCTCGCTCAGGCTATGAAGCCACAGGGCGACCGCGATGCGTAGGTTCTCCGGGCTGCGGCTTCAGGTTGCCTATCCGGGTACTCTGGGCATTACGACCGACAAGGGCCAGCAGAATAACTACCCTCTCGTGTTGGACGCGCCAACTGAGAGCTACGAAACCATGCTACTTCGGTGGCAAACTGGCGTGTATGAGGTGGACGCGCCGCCACCAACGGAGTCTGAAGGCATGATACAGGGCATTCCGGTTATCATCGTGTTGACTGGAGGCATAGCTGTTACGCAACTCAATGCTCCCGGTGAGCCTGTCAACCCTGCCGCTCCTGTAGCTACAGTTAGTGCGAACGGGTATGGTCTTAAGATTACTCTTGTTGATAGCGGCGGCGTTCCGATGAATTTGTTTAACTTGGATGGTACGCCGTATGAAGGCGGGGTGCCGCAGTTTATCACAATTGACGGTGTTACAGGCCAGTTGTTGCTAGGTAATGATGGCGCATACTTAACGGGGGCTGATGGCTCCCCACTTTATGGGATAGCTGCATAATGGCTCTAGGTCGGTTAATTACCCCGCAGGATGTTGGCCTGCCGCTAGTTAAGAATTTCTTGGCGCTAAAGCGCAAAATGAACCGTATAACTACAGGTCTGCCCGGTGGAAGTAGAGTTGTCATAGGCTTTGCGGGTGACAGCTTGACAGCTGGTCAAGGAGGCGGGCCAAACGCAGAGGATTATGAAGGGTCTAAGCCCTATTCTCATCCTGTTCAATCTGCGAGGCTTATGCCAGCATCCTACAAAGCAACGGTCGATAACTTTTTTGGCAATCAAAGATGGGGCAGCGCCTCCCCCACTACTGCTATTACCACTCAGTATGATGCAAAGATGACTTTTGCCGGTTCCGGCTGGTCTTGGCGCGATGATCAAAAGTCTATTGGTGCTGCATTATTGCAGAACTCAAGCACTACTGACACATTCACGTACACGCCCGAAAAGGCATTCAATGCAGTTGATATCCTCCTTGTGAGGGCTAGCACTCATGGCACGCTAACCGTCAATTTTGGTGGCGCAACATTAGCTACGTACAATTCTCAGAATGCATCTACGGATGTACAAAAGATTACCGTTACTAGTGGTGGAACGGCGGCTCTTGGGACTATCAATATCCAACGAAACGGCACAGGAGGCCGCATTTGGATTATTGGCCTGATTGCGTATGATACCGCAAACCCTGCAGTTCATTTCTGCAATATGGGATGGGCTGGTGCAAGGGCGTCCGATTGGGAGGTTTCTAGTTCGCCCTACGCGCCAGCACTTGCTATGGCTGCTTTGCAACCCGACGCTATTGTTTATTTCATTGGAAGCAATGGTATGGACACCATACCGGCTGCTACTTACAAGGCTAGTGTTAGAGCCTTTATGGTTTCTAATCCCAATAGCGCCTTCATTCTAGGGATTGAGCCGCCACAAGCAGCAAGCCGCGACCCTCTGGGTGTTACGGCAGCGTATGATGCTGCTATGTATGAACTAGCCTTGGAGCGAGGTGCAGGGCTAATAGACCTAAGAACTCGCTATGGGTCATGGTCATTAATTCAGGCGGCGGGAATGAACCAAGACGCCACTGTACATCTAAAAGCTGAGATGTATCGAGATTGGGCGCAAGCCAACGTTAACCTCCTAATCGGATAATAAGTTAGGATTATCAAAATGGGCGCAGCAGTCTCACTAGTCACACCAAATCCAGCGGCGGGCAACGTTGACCAGCGCGTCAGTGCGGCTAACCCATTCCCCATGTCTGTGGCGGCTGCAACTAGCGGCGCAGTAACAAACGTCAACGATAATGCTACGAGTGTAACCTTGTTGGCTGCAAACCCAGCCCGCAAGGCTTGCGTTATAACCAATACCTCTTCAGCTATCCTTTACGTGCGCCTCGCCAGTGGTACGGCATCGGCACTCATGTTTACCTATCGCTTGCCGCAGAACGCCACTCAGGAGATTACTATGCCATATACTGGCATTATCACAGGTGTTTGGGCAACTGATCCCAATGACGGCGTGGCCGTAGTTACGGAGCTTGTGTGATGGCTATCGCTACACCTTATCGGCGGTTAACTGATCCGATTATGTTGCCTGTCACGGGTACGGTTGGGCAGTCTACGGTTGTGCCGGTGAACTACATTCCTCTCAATGCGGATGCGTTCCAGGTTGTTAACTCCAACTCGTGCTATGTGCGACTGCGAGGGTTCAAGACTGGCGAGGCTGGCGAGGTCGAGGAAGGCAAGGGCTGGCTGCTGCCACCCGGCCATGTGTCTGTATATGCCACTCAGAAACCTGAGCGGATGTCGGTTATGGCTGTTGCTAGGCCGGGGTTTCCTGTAGGCTCAGACTTGGTGCCAATTGAGGTTAATTATGGGTTTGGGATATGACGGTTCGGTCATTGGGGTATGGCATTCAGGGACCGGCTGGCGCTAAGGGCGACACTGGCGCTGCCGGTATTGCCGGGATGACAGGCGCGACGGGGCCTAAAGGCGATACCGGGGCTCAGGGTGCAACCGGCTCACAGGGTGTTAAGGGCGATACGGGAGCGCAAGGGACACAGGGTATTCAAGGCATCCAGGGTTCAACAGGCCCGTCCGGCTCAACCCTACTCGGCACAGCCACGCTAGCGGAGAGCGGTCTAGTAACCCTATCCCTAGGCGTCCGCCGCGTTACCACAGCGCTAACAGGGACTGTCACCACAGCCTCATACGTTGCAGTTCCAGTTTCAGCGCCACCATCTGGCTATTCGGTGCAAGACTGCGTATGTTCCACAGCGGGGCAAATTACTGTAGGGTTGCTCGTGCCAGCCATCTCTATCGCAGGTAGCTACTCAATCCCCGTTCGCATTTATAGGCTTGGCTAATGACAACATACAAATCAGTTCCAGGCGGCTTCCTCAATCTCGATACCGGCGTGGTCGAGCCTTACGCCTACCGTGAGTACACGCCAGAGAATCCGGCACCGCTGCCGCGCATCTATACGGGTGATGAGACTGAGCCGCTGCGATCAATGGTTGATGGCAAGATTTATACCAGCAAGGCCGCTATGCGTGAGAGCTATCGTGCGCATAACAACCCACGCGGGACTGAGTTCGTTGAGGTAGGTGATGATGCGGGGTATTTGAACCCGGTGCATAAGCCGCTTGAGGCTGACAAGACGGATATTGCAGCGGCTTTGGACAAGGCTGAGGCTGCTGTTAGCCGTGGGGAATTTGATCATGTGGAGTGATCAATCGGGTTCTGCTATCATCGCCACCAAAATTCCGGCTGGCAGTCCAGCAAATCCCCAAATAGCGATCAATGGATAAGTAAAACCGGTGAAAGCGGCTATTAGCAAACATGCGAAACCGCTGATAAAGCACAGCAAGGCTACTGCTACGGCGATACTTTGAAGCATTAATTTCCTCCTAAAATGCGTGCCTACCCAACCACCTTTCTCAGACAAAGGCAAACACTAAATGACCGAAAACAACTCCCTAGTGATCGAGGCCGGGTCCGACCCGCAATCGCTCAGCTACACGCCAGACGCACCAGAGCCTAAAGCCGCGCCGGAACCCAAGCCCCTATCCTCTCGCGAGGCATTGGAAAAGGCTGCTGATGAGCTAGAAGCCAAGGGCACCAAGATTGGCAATGACGAGGCTGACGATAAGCCAGAGGTCAAGCCAGAACCTAAGCGCGAAGGCGGCAAGTTCGCCAAAGCTGAGGTAGCTACAGAACCCGAAAATAAGGCCGCGCCTGACAGCGAAGCCGATCAAGACCCCGAAGCTAACGCTGAGGGTGAGGAGACTGGGCAGGAGGACGGAACCAAAGATCGGTCGTCTGAGGATCGTGACATTGATAAGCCTCCTGCCCGGTTTCTGCCACGTGCCAAAGAGAAGTGGGCAGAGGTTGACGCCGATGTAAGGGGTGAGGTGCATCGGGCGCTCCAGAACGCTGAGAAGGGCCTACAGGAGCATCGTGAGAGTCACGAGTTTCGCAAGGAGCTTCGTGAGTTTGAGGATATGGCGCGGGAGCATGGTACGACCGTCAAAGCGGCGATGACCAACTATGTCGCCATTGATAACCTGCTCAAGACTGACCCTGTAGCTGGCATTAACCGTGTCCTGACGTCGATTGGCATCACTCCGCAGCAGTATGCGCAGCACATCCTTAACGCTCCTCAGCAGCCTCCTGCGGACCCCAAGGTGAGCCAGTTAGAACGCCAAATCCAGCAGCTAACCCAGCAACTGCAGGGCGTGACCCAGACCACACAGCAGTCTCAGCAGGAACAACAGCTACAGCAGGTTAAATCTAGCATTATCGAACCATTCCGCGCTTCTCTCGGTGACGATGACCGTTACGAAGAATTGGAAGAGGATATTGCGTTTTTCCTGAACAGTGATAAGATACCGTCAACGCTAAGCGCACAAAAGCGTTTGGCGGCAGCTTACGACATGGCAGAGCGGATCAACCCCGCTGGCTATACGCAACAGAATACCGGGCGGCTCAACACCGCAACGCCTGTGAAGCCGATCAACCCGGCTGGCGCAAAATCCATCAAAGGCGCACCTAACGGAACATCCGTTCCCAAAAGTGCAAACCTCAGCACCAAAGAAGCAATTGACGCCTCAATGCGCGCTCTAGGCTTCTAAAAGGATTAACACATGGCAGTCACTTCTGACCGTCAGTACCGCCAGCTACTCTCTGCCTCCATGGCAATGCGTAAGCCCGGCATTACTGAACTGGTTTTCAACAACAACCCAATAACTGCGATCATTCGCGCTAACGGCAACGTTCGCTCGTTCTATGGTCCAGAAATTCGCCACCACCTGCAGATCAACAAGCAGTCTGGCGGCTACTTCACTGGGTATGACAAGCTCCGCAACAGCCCAATCGAGCTGTTTAACGATGCTTTCTTCACCCCGACAAACGCCTATGTGCCGATTAGCTTTAACGGCACTGAACTGCTGGTGAACCGTGGTCGCGCTCAGGTCATCGACCTGTTTGCCGAATACGAAAAGTCCGCCACTAGTTCCATGCAGGACCTGATTGAAGCCGGTATCAACGGCGACGGTACGGCCTCCAACGGTCGCTCCATCATTGGTCTTGCGGCTGCACTGCCGGTCGTCACCAACACCGGCACGTATGGCGGCATTGACCGTTCGATCAACCCCATCTGGCGCACTTCGACCTATAATGCCAACTCGGATTTCCCCGATCTTGGTACGCAGGTTGACAGCACGACCATCCGCCCGATGTACGAACGCATTCTGCTGCAGCGTTCCAAGGGCAACCGCGCCGCTGATATCCTGATTGCTTCCACTGAGCATTTCCAGGCATTCTCGGCTTCGCTCGTCGCTCACCAGCGCGTTACGTCCACTGGCCGCATTGGCCGCTTGGGCTTCCCTGCACTGGAATTTGCAGGCGCAGGCTTCACCTCCGAAGTCATTCCCGCAGCCGGTATTCGTTCCAGCATGCCCGCCAATACGACCTACGGCCTGCGTGGCGACGACCTGTACATGTACGCTCACCCTGATCGTAACATGGACATGCTGTTTGATGGCGACGGCGCCATGCCTATCAACCAGGACGCTATTGCGAACTTCTTGGTCTGGTTTGGTCAGTTTGTTCTGGGTGACCCTCAGTACAGCTGGCGCCTTTACGACAGCAACCCAGCGGCATAAGGAGCACATAACATGGCATTTCGCACGACTCCTAACCTTGGCCCCGATGTCGATCAGTTCGATACTGTCCAGTTTTTCGATCTTCAGGGCGTTGATACGTCCCCGATGCTCGGCAATCCTGAACTTGGCTCGGACGGCCACTACTACGTGTTTGTCAAGGCTGGCGCGGCTTTCGCTACAGCTGGAACGGCTATCACGATCAACGAAACCACTTGGGTCGCTACGGCGGGCGCTGGTGGGTACGTAACCCCTGTCGCGGCTATTCCGATCAACGCGTTCTTTTATGCGCGCTCGCTTGGCCTTCCCGGCAAGGACGCCTAATCAACAGGGCGCGGCTTCGGTCGCGCCTTTCTACCTTACCTAACCGCTGAACCAAGGATGGCAGCAAAATGACTAAAGAAAATCCAGCATACGACCCCAAAGACATTACTCGCGTCAAGGCTGTTCGGCAGCTTACTGAAGCCGAAGTTAACAACATGAATGCTGTTAAATCTGCGGGCCGCGAGTTCTTTGAGCTTGTCGCAAGTATGCCAGCATCTCGCGAGATTAGCTTGGCTAAGACCAAGATTGAAGAAGCGGTCATGTGGGCCGTCAAAGGTATTACGGAGTAAAATATATGGCCGATCCATTTTTGCAGCAGTTCAAGCCCAACGAGGAAGCGGCTATTACACCGCAGTTTTTCTTGCATGAGGGCGAAGAATGCGTTCGCGTTCTCAAGGCTGGTGACAGCCGTTCCGTTCCAGTTTTCCGTGCCGTCGATGTGTTTGACCGTGGTGACTTTGGCGAGGATGTAACCTACGCAGACCGTTGGCCGGAGCAGTATGCGCAGTTCAAGCAGGGCTCCTCCCAGACCGCAGGCGGCACTCCATTGGAGCGCGCGCCGTTCCTGAACCCATCGCGCATCGCTGACCTCCGTGCGCTAAAGATTTTCTCTATCGAGGGTCTGGCTCAGTTTGATGACCGCTACATTGCGCGTCTCGGCGGGCATGGCTATCGCCTGAAAGAACTGGCTCAGGAATTTCTGGCGCAGGGCTTCAACGTTCCTGCTGCTGACCTGCAGGCTCAGATTTCGAAGCTCAAGGTTC
>Ga0247806_10000191_pt1 | contig 42624 bp, 35 predicted proteins | sample UWRJL059202B1_FD_179935 | JGI IMG/M metagenome (GOLD analysis project Ga0247806, IMG submission 179935) | Plant litter microbial communities from Arlington Agricultural Research Station in Wisconsin, United States - UWRJ-L059-202B-1 | ecosystem: Environmental > Terrestrial > Plant litter >... | reverse complement strand
CCGCCTTCTTTAACTGCCATTACTATATCTTTACCTATCCTTGTAAACGTTTTGGCCATAGCCGACCAACGTTTCATTTTCCTGGCTTTCCTAAATTCAAACGCTCTTCCCATAGTTAAATAATTTGCAGCACAAATTTATAATTATTCGTTGTTTTTGCAAACACAAATTTTGCTGCTATCTCTTTGTATAATTGTTCATGTCCTGTAATATTTTCAGGCTCTCATATATGTACGGGTCTGTCCGTACCGATTTTATTTTAGATTCTGTAACCGTCTTTAAAAACGAGTCGTTGGCAGCTTCTGCAGCACCAATAACCGGGGTAACCGTTACAGTATTTTGTTTTTCCATCTCGCCCGAAATCTCTTTCCATAAGTTATCAGTAATATGCACATCGTCATATACGGTGTCAAAGGTAACAGGCAGCGGCGGTTTTTGGTTTTTATAAACACCGTTTATTTTAGTATTAACCTCTTTAATGTGGTTAAGCGTTTCGCTGTGGTTTACGCGTTCTTGGCTTAAACCTATGGCCTCTTTTATAACATCTTCAGGCATTTTGCTGTAGCGTAGGCTAATGTCTATACTGTCATTCTTAATAGCGGTAGGCATGGTCTTTTCGCGGGGCAGCATATCATTAAAGAAGGTAGGCAGTTCTACATCGGGCAAAATGCCTGTGTACTGGCTGCTCTTGCCGGTAACGCGGTAAAACTTATCAATGGTAACTTTTACAAAATCGTTAGGGTTGTCGTTATCCAGTTGCTGAATGGTTTGCATAGTAGCTTTGCCCACCGTGGGCGTACCCACAATAACGGCACGGTTATAATCCTGCATCACGCCCGCAAAAAATTCGCTGGCAGATGCTGTAAAACCATTTACTAAAACGATCATAGGTCCGTTGTACAACATCCCGCGGTTGTAATCGCGAATGGTGTTGTACTGCATATTCTTGTCGGTTACTACGGCTATAGGGCCAAAACTAATAAACATGCCCGCCATACGGATAACTTCGTCCATAGAGCCGCCACCGTTATATTGCAGGTCTATAATAAGGCCGCTGATCTCACTTTTTTTAAGCTTTGCAACCTCCTTAGCCACATCATCGGCAACACCGGCATTTTGGTCGCCATTTTCAAAAGCAGTATAAAAGCTTGGTATTTTTATGTATCCTGTTTTTTGTTTGCCTTCGCCCAGTATAAAGCTGTAAACGCTGTGGTCATCGGCTTTCATAATTTGTTTTTCCAGGCTAACATTATATAGTGTACCATCTTTTTTACGCATGGTAAGGTCTACTTTTTTGTAGTTATCGCTACTCACAATATTGTTTATAGCCTCCATAGATGCACACGATACCGTATATTCTATATCATTTGCGGCAAGCTTAATGATTTTATCTCCTTTTTCTACCTTTTTAGAACCAAAGGCAGGACCCCCCGGCACAACTTCTTCTACCAAGATCTCTTCCTTTTCGTTTTGGCTTACGTAAATGCCAAGCGAATAATTCTCGGTTGAGATAGACGATACAAAAGATGCTTTCTCGTTATAATTAAAATAAGTAGAATGCGGATCGAAATACGAACAAAATACAGAATAGAACCTGTTGTACATGCTGTCATCAAACCCCTCCGACGGATTAAGCTGGCTGTTTACGCGGCACAGGTAAGTATCTATAACCTTAGTTTTAGAAACTTCAAAAAGTCCCGGTACATTATTGCGCAGCGAGTCTTTATTTTTGCTGAGCATAGCAATATCTTCCAGTATATCGAAAGTTATTTTTTTGCGCAGAAATTTTTTTATACGCTCCGGGTCAGAGTGGTAGGGGAATGTTTTTTTGCTGTAAAAAATAGTGTCTTTAGAGTTGTAGGTTAACGGCTCTTTAGCAATTTCTTCTACAAATCTTTTATTGCGTTCCAGCGCATTTTTATAAGCAGCTATAAAGTCGCCAAAAAAAGCACAGTCTTTACCCGTTAGGTAATCGTCTATTTTATACCTATGTTTTTCAAGTAGGGCATTTTCCTGTGCTAAAAACAATATCTTGTTATCGTCCAGTTGCTCCATCACTGTAGTATAAACATAAACCGAAAGGCTGTCGTCTACCGGTTTGGGTTTGTAATGCCTGGTTTGCAGCACATCGTTTATACGGCTAAAAACGCTGCATGCCTTTTCCTGTCCCTGTGCCATTGCCTGCAGGGAACAAAAAAAGGCCAATACAGCTATTTTTTTCATATTATTCTTTGTCTTCTTTTTTATAGAACGGCAGTTTAACCACCGTTGCAGCCACATCATTTTTACGGATGCGGATAAATATTTCGCTTCCCGGTGCAGCATATTCTACCGGCACATAGCCAAGGCCAATACCTTTATTTAGCGATGGTGCCATAGTACCCGATGTTACAATACCTATTACAGTACCTTCGGCATCTACAATTTCATAATCATGGCGTGGTACACCTCTGTCTAAAAGTTCAAAGCCTATAAGTTTGCGACTTACTCCAACTTCTTTTTGCTGCTTTAGAGATTCTGAATTTACGAAATTTTTATTAAACTTGGTAATCCATCCTAAACCTGCTTCAAGGGGAGATGTGGTGTCGTTAATATCATTACCATACAGGCAGAAACCCATCTCTAAACGTAACGTATCGCGGGCAGCAAGGCCTATTGGCTTAATGTCATATGCCGCGCCGGCTTCAAATACCTTATTCCAAATTTGCTCTATTTCGCTGTTTTTTGCGTAAATTTCGAAACCACCACTGCCGGTATATCCTGTAGCCGAAATAATTACATGCTCTATGCCTGCAAAGTCGGCCACTTCAAAATGATAGTACTTAATAGCAGCAAGGTCTATAGATGTTAACGATTGCATAGCCTCCATAGCCATAGGGCCCTGAATGGCAAGCAGCGAATAATCATCGCTAAGGTTGCGCATGGTAACGTCAAGATCGTTATGAGACGATATCCATTCCCAGTCTTTCTCTATGTTACTTGCATTTACAACAAGTAAATATTCTTCTTCTTTTAGTTTGTACACAATAAGGTCGTCTACAATACCTCCTGTAAGGTTAGGCAAACACGAATACTGAGCCCTTCCAATAGTAAGCTGAGAGGCATCGTTACTGGTAACTTTTTGTATCAGGTCTAATGCTCTAGGGCCGCTTAAAAGGAATTCTCCCATGTGCGACACATCAAAAACACCCACGCCGTTGCGCACCGTGTCATGTTCTGCATTAACTCCTTCATAAAGTACAGGCATGTTGAAGCCCGCAAACGGAACCATTTTGGCACCAAGGCCCTCGTGTATGTGCGTAAGCGCAGTATTTTTCATTTATGTGTAAAGTAAAAGTTTGAATGCGCTAATTTATTGAAAAAACCGCAACCAATACATCTGTATTTTAACAATTATGATTTATTAACTAAATTACGGGTAGGTGTGATTCCTTGTTTACCAGATTGCTTTGTAAGTATTGCAAATGGAAGGAAATTATCCATCCAAATACCATCTACTGCACCGATAACAAATACCCCTTCAAACCTTCATAACTGTTTACCGCAATAACATTTTTCTCGCCATTCATAACACCTTTTATTTGGTCAGGGATAGGGATTTCAATAGCGAGGTTTTTAATAATGCTGTCGGCAAATTTAACCGGGTGGGCAGTTTCAAGGAACACACCTGTATACTCTCCCTGTTTGTCTAACAGGTATTTCTTAAGACCTAAGTACCCTACAGCTCCATGCGGGTCGCACAGGTATTCATCTTCAGTGTAAACCTTCTGCAGGGCAGTAATGGTTTCCTTATCAGTAAAACTGTAGGAAGTCAGTTCCTCATCAAGTTTGCCAAATTGCTTACCGAACAGCTCCAGTATGCGTACAAAATTACTTGGGTTACTCACATCCATAGCGTTAGACAGTGTTTCTATAGTGCCTTTGGGTGTATATTCCTGCGTATCCATATAGCGTGGCACGGTATCGTTAGCGTTAGTAGCGGCAACAAAGTGAGCAATGGGCAACCCGATTTTCTTGGCCATCATGCCGGCGCAAATGTTTCCAAAGTTTCCGCTGGGTACTGCTACAACAAGTGGCTTGCCTGCCTTTTTTAAAGCTTTGTAAGCAAAAAAGTAGTAGAACATTTGCGGCAGCCAACGTGCAATATTTATTGAGTTGGCCGATGTCAGGCTTACGTCCTTAAGCTCCTCATCAAGGAATGCCTTTTTTACCATATCCTGGCAATCGTCAAATGTGCCTTCCACCTCAAGGGCAGTAATGTTCTGGCCAAGCGTGGTTAATTGTTTTTCCTGTACATCGCTTACTTTACCGCTTGGGTATAATATAACTACGTTAATACCCTCTACACCAAGGAACCCGCTGGCTACGGCACCACCGGTATCGCCCGATGTTGCTACGAGTATGGTTATCTTTTTATCGACTTCATCCTTGGTAAAGTAGTTAAGGCAGCGTGACATAAAGCGTGCACCCACATCTTTAAACGCCATAGTAGGCCCGTGGAATAATTCCAGTGCATACACGTCTTCCTCGACTTCAACTAAAGGAAAATCAAACGATAATGTTTGCTCTACGATTTGTCGTAGTTTGGTTTCCGGAATTTCGTCGCCTATAAACGGGGCAATTACTTTATAGGCAATTTCTGCCTCGGTATAATTTTCTATATTCTCTATAAAATCAGCACCAAGCTGTGGTATGCTTTCCGGGAAATAAAGGCCTTTATCGGGCGCTATGCCTGTTATGGCAGCTTCCTTAAACGATACTTTATGCAATGGATTATTTAAACTGTAGTATTTCATGATTGTAATATGTTAGGGCAATAAGTAATTGCGCTCCCTGATCTTTAATAATATTTTATTAGCTATGGTTTTATTTGCAGAGTTTCCTCATTATCATTTTGCTCGGATGTTATGTTCTTCAAATAATTTTTGACAATATCCGACAAACTGCAATTCTGCCGCTTGGCAAACTCTTTAGCTTCCTTCAGTACCTCCTCGTCTAATGTTAAAGTTAGTTTAGAATTCATGGTAAAAAGATTTAGATTTTAAATTATTGCACGTGTAGTATTTTTATCCCACTCGCATTAATAGCCGATACATGCACATCAAACGGGATTCCTGTGTCTTTCATTACAGCTGCCATTACACTCGCGGCTCTTTTTGCGGTTGTTAATCCTTTAGATAATGCAAATACCGATGGCCCGCTACCAGATATCCCTCCGCCTAAAGCGCCTGCTGCAATAGCTGCTGCTTTGAGCTCGTCAAATTTCGGGATAAGGATACTGCGTACCGGCTCTACAAGTTCGTCATGGAGCGAGCGGCCTATAAGATCATAATCGCTGCTGTACAACCCACTAATTAACCCGCCCAGGTTCCCGCATTGTATGGTTGCCTTTTTAAGGCTGATATTCTCTTTAAGTACCGATCGCGCATCTTTAGTTTTAAGCTCTATTTGCGGATGGATAACGGTGGCATATAATTCTGCCGGTGATTTAATAGCTATAATATCCAATGGGTCGTAACTGCGCACGAGTGTAAAACCACCCAAAAGGGCAGGGGCTACATTATCGGCATGGGCGGTACCACTGGCAAGTTTTTCGCCCTGCATGGCATATAGCACAAGTTCTTTAGTACTTAGCGCGTTGCCGAGCAATTGGTTAATACCAAATACCGCACCCGCAGCACTGGCAGCACTGCTGCCTATACCGCTGCCTGCTTTTATATTTTTTGTAATGCTTATGCTAAAACCAAAATCAGGGTTTAAGGCTTCAATTAATGCCAAAGCCGCAACACCTGCAACGTTCTTTTCAGTTTCCAACGGTAAGTCGGCACCAATGATCTCTGTTATCCTGACACCTTTTTCAGTGGTTTTGGTAATAGTCATAGTATCGCCCACGCTTTCCAGGCAAAGGCCAAGCACATCGAACCCGCAGGAAACGTTAGCTATGGTAGCAGGGCAAAATAGTTTTATCTCGTTCATTATGTTTCCTTTTGCCATGTTTTTTGCCACGAATTAACAAATCAGCACAAATGCATCAGTTTGCTAAATTCAAAATTTGTGAAATTAGTGTAATTCGTGGCTATTTCTAATTCGCTGCTGAATTTTTATTTATTCCCAATCCTTATTACATCTGCAAAAATTCCCGATGCTGTTACCGCTGCACCCGCACCCGCACCTTTTATAATTAAGGGCTGGTCAGCATAACGATCCGTGTAAAATAGGACTATATTATCCTTGCCCTCTAAGTTAAAGAATGGGTGGCTTACAGGTATAAATTGCAGGCCTACGTTTGCTTTACCATTCTCGAACGACGCAACAAACTTCAGTCGGTCGCCATTTATGTGGGCTCTTTTGTACAAATCATCAAAGTGTGAAGCATTATTAACCAACGACTGTAAAAAATCGTCGTTATTGGTTGTTACCAAACACGTATCCGGTAAAAATGAAATGGTATCTATATCATCAATTTCCATCTCATAACCACTTTCGCGGATAAGGATAACCAGTTTGCGCTTCACGTCAATTCCGCTAAGGTCAATCTTAGGGTCGGGTTCAGTGTAACCTTCCACCATAGCCTGTTTTACAACGTTTACAAACGGAGTGTTTTCGCCAAAATTATTAAATATAAAGTTAAGGCTGCCGCTAAGCACCGCCTGTATTTTATGCACCCTGTCTCCACTGGCAATAAGGTTTTTAAGCGTGTCTATAATAGGTAATCCTGCACCCACATTGGTTTCAAACAGGAACGGCGCATTATATTGCCTCGAAAGGTTTTTAAGGTGTTTGTAGTTAGCATATTCAGATGAGCACGCCACTTTGTTGCACGTAACCACGGCAATACTGTTCTTTAAATATTCCGCATAGGTAGCTGCTACGTTATCGCTTGCAGTATTATCTACAAAAATACTGTTGCGCAGGTTAAGCTCTTTTATTTTACTAATAAAGCCGTTAGTACTGGTAGCTTCACCGATTTCAAGAAGGGATTTAAAGCCATCAAGGTCAATACCTTCTTCATCAAAATACATCTTGCGGGAGTTAGAGAGCCCCACAATACGCACATTGATCCTTAAATTATCTTTAAGGTAGCTGTACTGCGACTTTATCTGGTCAAGGAATTTTTCTCCCACATTACCTACGCCCATTACAAAAAGGTTAAGCTGAATAGTAGCATCTTCAAAAAACGTTTCATGCAAGGTATTAAGCGCTTTCTTAACGTCTTTTTTGTCGATAACGGCAGAGATATTCCTTTCAGACGCGCCCTGTGCAATCGCCCTTATGTTTATATTGTTTTTACCCAGCGTGCTAAACATACGTCCGCTCAGTCCCTGGTGGTTTTTCATATTCTCGCCCACTACGGCAATGATGGAAAGCCCATTCTCTATAATGGCAGGATATATTTTAAGCTGTTTAATCTCAAAATCAAATTCGGCATCTATGGCAGCCTGCGCTTTTTTGGCTTCAGCCTCCACAATACCAAGACAGATGGAATGCTCAGATGATGCCTGAGTAATAAATATCACATTAATGTTCTCTTTAGAGATTACTTCAAACAATCGTTTCGAGAAACCTGCAACACCTACCATACCGGGGCCTTCAAGGGTTATCAGGGTAACATCATCTACATTACTAATACCGCGAATGGGGTTCCCGCTCTTTACCTCGGGCACTTTATTAATGGTGCTACCGTGGGCATCAGGCTCAAAAGTATTTTTTATATGAAGTGTAATATCTTTATTTAATATCGGCTGAATGGTAGGAGGGTAGAGTACTTTAGCACCAAAATGCGAAAGTTCCATAGCCTCCTCAAATGTAATGTAAGGTATCGGTTCGGCCTGTTTTACAATCTTAGGGTTGGCAGTATATATACCGTTAACATCGGTCCAAATTTCAAGGCTTTCCACATCAAGCGCGGCGGCAACAATGGCAGCGGTATAATCGCTTCCGCCACGGCCCAGTGTAGTGGTGTGGCCATCGCCCGCCTGTGCAATAAAGCCGGGCATTACAGTAATGTCCTGCTTATTTGTAGCGAAATATTCTGCAATAAGCGCATTGGTAACTTCAAAATTTACAACAGCTTTACCAAAACGGCTGTTGGTTTTAATGAGGTCGCGGCTATCGGCAAGAGAGGCATCTTCGCCTTGTGCCTTTAAAACCTCTGATATAATGTATGACGAAAGCACTTCGCCAAACGACAGTATTAAATCTTTTGTACGTTCAGATAATTCGCCAAGTAAAAAGCATCCGTCTAATAGTGTTTCCAGTCGGTTCAGTTCCCTTTTTGCATGGCTTAAAATGCTGCTTTGCCCTGTTGCAGGCACAAGTGTTTTAATAACCTCAAGGTGGCGCGCCTCAACTTTTTCGAGCACCTGTTTATAGTCTTCACTTTTCTCTGAAGCACTTATGGCAGCAGAAAGCAGTAAATCGGTTACACCGCCAAGAGCAGAAACCACCACCACCACAGGGGCGGTTTGTTTTTTTTGTTTAACAATATTTATACAAAGCGATATATTTTGTGCATTGGCAACAGATGTTCCGCCAAATTTTATAATGTTCATAAGAGTAGGTTTGTTATTAGTGTACATGGGGGTTTAAGCTATTTGTGTAAATAACCATGGCACGCGGTCTATATGTAATTATTATACCCCAATTGGGGTGATCGTAGTTATGGTAATAGAAATATTTACAGCCCCGGTAGAGGTAGGGATTGCAGTAGTTAAATATTTGTTGCTATTAGCCATCATATACTTACAAATGTAATAAATTTACATAGCTGCCAAAGTTTATTGGGGCTTTTTGTGGATATTTTATAAATACAACAAATACAATGTTAAATGAAGATTTTTGACACAATAAATATACGTGAGGCTGATAAAATAACAATTACAAACCAAAATATTACCTCCATTCAACTCATGGAACGGGCAGCATTTGAAGTTTTTGTATGGATCAAAAAACATTTTCCGGATAAGGAAACCACCTTTCATGTTTTTTGCGGACAGGGAAATAACGGTGGTGATGGCCTTGTCGTTGCCCGCCTGCTGTGCCAGGACGGTTACCCGCTTATACTTGATATTGTAGCGGATGCCGGAAAGCCCACACCCGAATTTGAAGTTGCCTTACAGCATATTAAAGAAAGCAACATTGCTTACAATACTGGCGAGGTTTACGATTTTAAAAGAGGAAAACTCGTTTATATTGACGCGTTGTTTGGTATTGGTATGAACCGCGAATTACCGCAAAGTGTCGCAACTGTTATTGACAGGATTAATCATTGCGAGGGCACTATTATATCTATAGATGTACCATCGGGTATGTATATGGATAAGCCTACTGAGTTTGCAGTACTGAGCGATATTGTACTGACCTTTATGTTCCCAAAGCTGGCTTTTTATATGGCAGGCAATAGTGATTATGTAAACCGCGTAGAAATATTAAACATAGGTATAGACAAGCAATTTATACATGACACCCCGTCTGATTACGAGTTTATAGATGGCCACCAGATTGAAAAACGCTACCGCCCTGTAAAACCCCATGCCCATAAAGGCACACAGGGGCATGCGCTTATCATTGGCGGTAGTTACGGCAAAATAGGGGCGGTATGCCTTTCGGCGAAGGCTGCGCTAAAATCGGGATGCGGACTGGTAACTGCATACCTGCCTAAATGTGGTTATCAAATTATACAGTCTTCTTTCCCCGAGGCTATGGCACTTACCAGCGGTGATGAGCATATTACCCAAATAAGTTTTGAATTGCAGCCCAAAGCTATTGGCCTTGGCCCGGGAATAGGACAGCACCCCGAAACGCAGCAAGCCATTCATGACTTTTTAAAAATTGCAGGTGTGCCAATAGTTATAGATGCCGATGCACTAAACATACTGTCTTACAATAAAGAATGGCTGGAGCTGCTGCCGGAAAATAGCATACTTACCCCGCACCCCAAAGAATTGGAACGCGTTTTAGGCAAGTGGGATAACGATTTTGATAAGCTGGAAAAAATGAAGTCTTTTTCGGCACAGTATAAACTAATTATAGTGGCTAAAGATGCGCACACGTTTGTTGTTAACGGCAATAGTGTCTATATTAACGGTACAGGTAATGCTGCTTTAGCAACTGGCGGTACCGGCGATGTGCTTACAGGCATTATTACAGGGCTGCTGGCTCAGGGGTATGCACCTGCAGATGCGGCAATAGTTGGTGTCTACCTTCATGGCCTTACGGCAGATATTGCAGTTGCAGAGACAGGACATCAGGCATTTACGGCATCAGATGTTATTAATTATTTGGGCAAAGCCTACCTGAAAATAGAAGCAGAATGCAGGCAAAAATGAAAAATTGCTAAAAATGTTGTTTTTTACTTGCGAATTAGTGAATTTTGCGAATTCAAAACCACCGCCTACACATGGATACCATACATTATATCAGCAGCGACATATTATCTCTTGAAACTGTGAACGATATCCTTTCTCAGGATAAAAAAATCGCACTCTCTGAAGAGGCACGCGCCAACATAGAAAAATGCCGCAATTACCTCGACAACAAAATGCTGGATAATGATAAGCCCATTTATGGTATTAATACCGGTTTTGGCTCGCTGTACAACATCAAGATATCTAATGATGATCTTTCTAAACTACAGGAAAATCTTGTAAAATCGCATGCATGCGGTACAGGAGATGAGGTGCCCGGAGCTGTGGTAAAGATCATGCTGCTGCTTAAAATACAGTCGCTTAGCTACGGCCATAGCGGTGTGCAGTTAGTAACGGTAGAAAGGCTTATCGATTTTTATAATAATGATATTTTACCCGTAATATACACATTGGGTTCGCTTGGTGCATCGGGCGACCTTGCACCACTGGCACACCTTTCTTTGCCTCTTTTAGGGGAGGGCGAAGTATATGCCGACGGTTTCCGACAGCCTGCGCATAAAGTGCTGCAAAAAATGGGGTGGGAACCTATTGTCCTAAAATCTAAAGAAGGTTTGGCACTGCTTAATGGTACCCAGTTTATGAGTGCTTATGGCGTGCATGTACTGCTTAGAAGTACTAAATTTTGTTATCTGGCCGATGTTATTGGCGCTATATCTCTTGAAGGTTTTGATGGCCGTATAGAACCTTTTAACGAACACATACACATGATTCGCCCACACAAAGGGCAAATTGTTACGGCCCGCAGGTTTAACGATTTGCTGGAAGACAGCGAGATCATTGCCCAGCCTAAACAGCACGTTCAGGATCCTTATTCTTTCCGTTGTATACCGCAGGTGCATGGTGCCACTAAGGATACTATAGATTATGTGAAAAAAGTATTTAAAACCGAAATAAACTCGGTTACTGATAACCCTAATATATTTGTTGAAAGCGACGAAATAATTTCGGGTGGTAACTTTCATGGGCAGCCACTTGCGCTTACCCTTGACTTTTTAGGCATTGCCCTTGCCGAACTTGGAAGCATATCTGAAAGGCGTACTTACCAGCTAATTTCAGGATTGCGCGGCCTGCCACCATTCCTTGTAAGCAACCCCGGACTTAATTCCGGTTTTATGATTCCGCAATATACCGCTGCAAGCATAGTAAGCCAGAACAAACAACTGGCAACGCCTGCAAGTATAGATAGTATAGTTTCCAGCAATGGGCAGGAAGACCATGTGAGTATGGGGGCTAACGCTGCTACCAAAGCATTGCGAATTATGGAAAACCTGGAACGTATATTGGCAATAGAACTTATGAATGCCTCCCAGGCGTTAGAATTCAGGAGGCCATTAAAATCAAGCGATTTCATCGAGATGTTTATAAAATCGTACCGTGAAGAAGTGCCATTAGTTACCGAAGATCGCATACTTCATTATGATATAGAAAATACCATTGCATTTTTAAATAACCTGCATCTTGATGATAGTGTTATTGAATAATTCCATTTCAGATTTCAGATTTTTAATTTCAGAATGAACCACAAATGATTTCCTGTAGAGACGCATTGAATGCGTCTCTTTTGTTATAATTTAGTTTTATTAGCCGAGACGCATAGCAACTCCACTTACAAATAAACTATTCTTTGTAAACAGGATAATCTGTATAGCCTTTTTCTCCGGGAGTGTAGAATGTGCTTTCTTCTGCCTGTGTAAGATAGTGATCGTTTTCGAAACGATCTACCAGGTCGGGGTTACTAATATATAATGTTCCAAAAGATACCATGTCGGTTTCATTACTTTCTATTACAGCAGTTGCTTTTTCTTTTGTATAACCGCTGTTTAGTATCAAAATCCCATTAAAATAAGCGCGTATTGCCGATATAAGTTCCAATCCTTTTTGCTGTTTTCGTGCTGCACCATCTAGCAGGTGAACGTATAGAATACCAATTTTATTAATCTCTTTTACAAGGTATTCATATGTTTCATATACCTCATCATAAGGAGGCATGGTATTAAAATCGTTATAAGGAGAAAAGCGTATACCTGTTTTATCTTTACCAATAGCATTTGCAACAGCCTGAGTAACTTCTATAACAAAACGTGCGCGGTTCTCTACACTGCCGCCATAATCATCTGTGCGTGTATTGGCATTTGGGTTTAAAAATTGCTCCAGCAAATACCCGTTGGCACTATGAAGTTCTACGCCATCAAAGCCGGAAGCAATGGCATTCTTTGCAGCCTGAACAAATTCTGCAATGGTATCTTTAATACCTTCTGTGGTTAAAGCTTCGGGCATATCGGTTTTTACCATCCCTTTAGTATCAGTAAACATGTTTCCATAGGCAGAAATAGCCGACGGTGCAACGAGCGTAGCACCTCCGGGTAAATTCTCGTAACTGCCTACACGGCCCACATGCATAAGCTGTATAAATATTTTTCCGTCCTTTGCATGTACAGCCTCCGTAGTTTTTTTCCAGCCTTCAATTTGCGCTTCGCTAAAAATTCCCGGAATACGTGGGTAGCCAAGCCCATTAGGTGATGGCGAAGTTCCCTCTGTTATAATTATTCCGGCAGTGGCCCGCTGGCCGTAATATTTTGCCATTAAATCATTCGGGATATTATTTATAGCACGCGAACGGGTCATGGGTGCCATTACAATACGGTTGCTAAATTGCTGTAAGGAGCTTAGAAGTGCATCGCTTTTTGTTGCCATTTTTGTTACAGTTTAAATTGTAGGTACAATTTACAAAATAACATTGTAGGTATGTGCAGTTTATAGGTTAACCTTGCCTTAAAATAGTATTGATAATCTAAATTATGTCAAGGCTTTTCTACAAGTGCCAGCCATTGCCTAAGCACGTTTTGAAGATTGTCTTTTTTGGCAGCAAAATCATCCATACCAGTTATGGTTACCATTCGGCGGCCATCGGTGTAGTTACCTTCTAATAATCCGGATGCATCTTTAATCGTTGCCCCGGTAGGAAAAATGAGCAATATATGATCATTTTTACGGAGGTTAAAAACCACAATATCGCGTTTGTATTCTTTGGCATCAAAGTCAGCAATTTCGCCATTGTAGTAAAAGGCAGGAGAGTTCCATTTTATGTGTTCGCTAATGCTGCCATCAGTATCTAAAATTACCTGTCGCAAAGCCTCCATAACATCAGTTAGTGGATGTGTTGAGGTTGTAACATATTGGGTAACCTTATCAGCATCTGAGGGTTTAGCTTTGGGCATGATAATATTTTTTGTAAATTTAAAGCTTACAGATAATTACCCTGCTGTGCAAAACAGACAAAAAGGGGTGGAAAACGAGACAGGTATTAACCTCTTTTCTCTTCATTCTTAATTAAATACACTCTGTCCTCGCGTCTAAATTTAGGTTTGTTAGCTATTTTTATGCGTTGCACATAAGAGCTGTCTTTTGCCCTTGTAATCATAACCGTCATAGTACCCGCCTTATTAATATCTTTAATGCGTGCTGCTGTGGCAGGGGTAGGGCTAACGGTATACGTACAATCATCTATCCACACAATATCAAAATCGTATACTTCTTCGTCATTTTCCATCTTTTCGGTCTGCACATTGCCTTTTCGGGTAATATAACTGACCTTTTTACTGGTGGGATCGGTTACTTTAAATGTTCCTTCTTTAAATTTTGAGCAGGCTTTTTCCTGCGCATTTGATAGAAAAGAAAGTAATAATGTAAACGCTATAAATGTAATTTTTTTAATCATATTTTATTGTTTTTATTTGCAGATGGCGCATTTAATGAACGGTATACTAACAATGCCAAAGCGATAGCTTCCAGTATCATACCAAATACAAGGGTTACTGTAGCACCGGGCCAATGCATTAATTTAAATAAAGCACCTATAATTACGGCTACCATACCAAAAATCATTAAGGCAAGTAAACCTTTATTATTTTTCATTTTTTATAGTTTAAAGTAAATAGCAAGCAGCCCCAGTATAGCAGGGACTGCCTGTACATATAATATTTTTTTTTGTACTGTAGCGGCCCCATATAAACCGGCAATTAAAACACAGCCCAGAAAAAACGAGGCCACATTAGCACTCCATTCAGCATCAGTTATAAAGAAAGACCATATAAGCCCTGCTGCCAGAAAGCCATTATAAAGCCCCTGGTTTCCGGCCATGGATTTTGTTTTCTCGAACATATCTGCCGGTAAAGTACGAAAAACTTTTCTTGCGCGTGTAGTCCACGCAAACATTTCGAGCCACATTATATAAATATGGATTATGGCAACAAAGGCTGTTATTACAGTGGCTACAGTCATAATTAGTTATACTACGTTAGTCCATTTAAAGTTACGTTCTATGGCACGTATCATTTCTCCTGCAATATCTTTATGGGTTGCGCCCTCTATACCTTCAAGCCCGGGCGATGAGTTTACTTCTAATAGTAATGGACCTTTTGCCGATCGGATGATATCTACCCCTGCCACTTTCAGGTTCATGGCTTTGGCAGCTCTTATGGCAATACGCTTTTCATCGGCAGTAACCTTTATTATAGATGCCGTACCACCAAGGTGAATATTAGCCCTAAATTCTCCCGGCAATGCTTCACGCTGAATAGCAGCCACCACTTTGCCATCTATAACAAAACAACGGATGTCTTTACCGTTAGCTTCCTTAATAAACTCCTGAACTAATATATTAGCATTAAGGCTTTTAAAAGCATTAATAACACTTTCAGCAGCTTTTTTGGTTTCGGCAAGTACTACTCCTTTACCCTGTGTACCTTCTAACAGCTTAACAATAAGCGGGGAACCTCCCACCATTTTAATAAGGTCGTTAGTATCAAGAGGTGAATTTGCAAAACCTGTAGTAGGGATATCTATACCGCTGTTAAGCAATAATTGTAATGAATAAAGCTTATCCCTGCTCTGGCTAATTGCCATGGCGGAGTTTAAACAAAATACTTTAAGTGCTTCGAAATGACGGGTAAGTGCACAGCCATAAAACGTCATGCTGGGGCGAATGCGTGGTATAACAGCATCAAAATCATTAAGTACGCGACCACCCCTGTAGTGAATTTCGGGAGTATCGGCATCCAGCTTCATGTAGCAGTACTTAAGGTTTAAAAAGTGCATTTCATGACCGCGTGCTTCGCCTGCTTCCATAATGCGCTTGTTGCTGTATAGCTCAGGGTTACTGGCAAGCAAACCTATTCTAAGCCCACGTTTTGGCTCTTCGCCTTTTTCGTAATACTCTAATAATTTTTCGCGGGTAGGCTGGCCAAGTAAATATTTTTGTTCCGGATCTACTAATAAACGCCCACTCATGGCTTCACGGCCTAAAAGCATCCTGAAACCCATAGAGTCGCGATTGGTTAGCGTAAATTCTGCTTCCCAGTTTATTTCGCCCACCTGTATCTGCGACCTGATTACATAGCGTTGCTCCCGGTAGCCGCTGCTGCTTTTTACAACGCGCTTATCTACCAGTGGGGCCTGGCAATGTATAACGGTTTTAGAGTTATTTTGTATAGGATTTATATCAAACTTTACCCAGTTTTCTCCATCTTTTTCAAACGGTGCAATGTTTATGGCATGCAATGCCGATGTTTTTGCTCCAGAGTCTACACGTGCTTTAATGGTGGGTATTCCAAGTTCCGGGAAGGAGCACCATTCTTCGCTTCCTACTATTACTTTTTCGTGCATTTTAGATTTAATTTCTTAATCTAAATTACTACTTTTTTTAATAGTTGGATGGTGCAGCCTGTTTATTTAGCAAAAAAATAATACGCCTACTTTTTAAGGCAGTTAGACGGGTTCGGTTTAAAATTTCTTATAGTATTATAAGCTGAAAATATGTAACCGATGAGCAGGATTTATCTTTACGTGTAAATATGCTGGTACTATTTTATCATAATCTTTACAAATTCAGCTAACATGCTTATAAAGATGGCTATACCTTATATATTTGTTATCAATAACTACATCAATTTATGAATATAAAAATACTTGTACTATCTCTGTTAGTACATTTCCATTTTTCGCATGCGCAGGATTCAGCCGGAGCAACGCGGGAACATATTAACATTGACAAAGGCTGGCGTTTTGCTTTTGGACACCCGGCTGATGCTAAAAAAGATTTTAACAACGGCACGGCTTACTTTTCTTACCTAGCGAAAGCCGGATTTGGCGAGGTTGTAACTACTGCAAAGTTTGATGACCGTAGCTGGAGAAAGCAGGACCTGCCGCATGACTGGGCGGTAGAACAGCCTTTTGATGAAAAGGCAAGCCTGAGTCACGGTTTTAAAGCCATAGGCCGGAATTTTCCCGATGCAAGCGTTGGTTGGTACCGCAAAAGCATTACTATCCCTGCTTCAGATCTTGGCAGGCATATAACCCTTGCCTTTGATGGTGTTTTTCGTAATAGCATAGTTTGGGTAAACGGCCATTATCTTGGCCTGGAGCCCAGCGGTTACCTTGGTTTTGAATATGATATAAGTGCTTATATAAATTATGGCGGCGATAATACTATTGTAGTACGGGCAGATGCCATGATGGAAGAAGGCTGGTTTTATGAAGGTGCCGGTATTTACAGGCACGTATGGCTTAACAAGACCAATAATTTGCATGTAGCAACTAACGGCACTTTTGTAACGAGTACAGTAAATGGAAACTCTGCTACTTTAAATATTGATACTACTGTAAATAACGATGGCCTTAAAACTGAAAATTTTATTGTAACCCAAACAATATTGGATGCATCTGGCAATACAGTTGCAACTAAGACCACAGCTAAAACAAGCGTAGCAGCAATGAAAAATGAATTGCTTGCAACAAAGGTTACAATTGAAAGCCCTAAACTTTGGGATATCGAAAATCCCTACCTATACACTTTAAAAACGACCATCGTCCAGGATAATAAAACTGTCGATAGTTACAGTACACCATTTGGTATACGAACAATACGTTTTGATGCTAACGAAGGTTTTTTTCTTAACGGCAAACATGTAAAAATAAAAGGAACAAATAACCATCAGGACCATGCAGGAGTAGGATCTGCACTGCCGGATGATTTACAGTATTACAGGATAAAACAGCTAAAGACTTTTGGCAGTAATGCTTACAGGTGCTCGCACAACCCACCAACCCCGGAACTGCTTAATGCCTGCGACCGTTTAGGGATGCTTGTTATAGACGAGCATAGGCTTATGGGCATTACACAAACGCATCTTAACGATGTGAAACGCCTCATAGACCGCGACAGGAACCATCCCAGTATTATTAGTTGGAGTGTGGGCAACGAAGAGTGGGGTATAGAGAACAACGTAGAGGGTGCGCGTATAGCTACAACCATGCAGGCTTATGTAAAATCGTTAGATGCTACGCGCCCTGCCACAGCAGCTTTTAGCGGCGGTATTGGCAGCCAGGGAATTACAACAGTAATGGAGCTTTTAGGTATAAATTACATTGTAAACAAAAGTACTGATGAGCAGCATAAATTATTCCCAAACCAAAGCCTTTGGGGTACCGAGGAGGGGAGTACTAATGCTACGCGGGGTGCTTATTTCAGGGATGATGAAAAACACATTATCCCGGCTTATGATAAAGCACCCAACAGCAATTTTATAAGCATAGAAGACGGATGGAAACATTATGCATCGCGCGCTTACCTTGGCGGCATGTTTATATGGACAGGGTTTGATTACCGTGGCGAGCCTACTCCTTATGGCTGGCCGTCTATAACGTCTTATTTTGGTATGGTAGATCTTTGCGGTTTCCCTAAAGACGACACCTGGTACTTAAAAAGCTGGTGGGCTAATGAAACTGTTTTGCACGTGCTGCCACATTGGAACTGGCAGGGCAAGGAAAGCCAGCCGATTGAGGTTTGGGCTTACAGTAACTGCGATGAAGTGGAGCTGTTTTTAAATAAAAAGAGCCTTGGTAAAAAAGCAATGCAGCCCAACAGCCATTTACAATGGGAAGTTAACTACGCCCCAGGTACTCTGGAAGCTGTGGGGTATAAAAAAGGTAAAAAGATTATTACCGATAAAGTACAGACCACCAGGGACGCTGCTACGATACAAGCGGTATCAGATAAAAATAAAATTACAGCAAATGGCAGCAGCCTTGCCATGATTACCGTAGATGTAAAAGACCGGAGTGGCCTGCATGTGCCTACGGCAGACAATGAAATTACGTTCTCTGTAAAGGGTCCGGGCAAAATAATAGGTGTGGGTAATGGTAACCCAACATCGTTAGAGAAGGACCGATTTATAGAAACCATTGAGGGTTTAAAGGAAAAGATAGTTCAAAGCTTAGATGGCAATACTAATGAGGTTACGGCTAATTACAACGATGCTTCTTGGTATACTGCCTTTAAAGATGACCGTACAGAAGAGTTTGGTAAAAAAGCACCGGTATTAATTTACAGGGGTATATTTACACTACCACCATGGCAAAAAGGAGCCACCATAAACTTTTTTAGCAATAATATTGGGGTCGAAGAAGCCATTTATATAAATGGTACTGCTATAGCTACAAAATTAAAAGAAAGTAAAGAGTTTGTAATAGACCATTCACTGGTACATGCGGGTAAAAATACTATTGCCATAATTGCAATGCCCTTATTAAAAAATCGCCCTTGGGATATTGTAAATATGAATCCGGGACTATTTCAAATAGTTACACCCGCACCCGCCTGGAAAAGAAAATTATTTAACGGCCTGGCACAGGTTATTGTGCAATCTACCGGAGAAACCGGAGATATTGTACTTACAGTAACATCAGGAACTTTAAAAACAGGATCGGTAATCATTAGGGTAACACAATAGTTTTTTTTGTAATGTTTTAAATTCCAATTAAATAATGTACTCATAATTGGAATTTAAATGTTAAATTTACATATAGTCAAAATAACCAATATAGAATTGAATTTATGGTTTTGAAAAATACTAAAAACAGTATGTGTAGTAAACTGCAAAAAATGCTAATAGCAATTTTTGCAATAACAATAATGCCTTTATATGCCCAGGAAGGCGTTAAAAGCCTTAGCGATGGTGTAGAAATTAAAATTTTGAAACCTGCTAAAAATGATGCAGCATATATAAAACTTCAGGTAGTTACAAATGATATTATACACGTTTCTGCTTGTCCTGTAGCTGCTTTTGATGCTACAAAGAGCCTTATGTTATTGGATACACAACCTGCTGTTGTAAAATTTACAACAAAAAATTCAAACGATTTAGTTATAGTATCTACAAAAAATATTGATGCAGTTGTTTCTAAAGTAACCGGTGAGGTAGTTTTTAAAGACAAATCAGGCAGGATATTGCTACAGGAAACTGCAAACGGCGGTAAGACGTTTACGGGTACTACCCTGGAAGGGGAGCAGTCTTATGGTATAAGGCAATCATTTACATCAGAAGATCATGAGGCCTTTTATGGGCTTGGGCAACATCAAAACGGAGCTTTTAATTATAAAGGTACCAAGGTTTTGTTATCGCAGTATAATACAGAGGTGGGTGTGCCTTTTCTTATATCAAGCAAAAATTATGGTATTTTATGGGATAATAACTCAATAACAAAATCCGTAGATACCCATGATTATGAAAAACTGTCAACACTAAAATTATTTTCTGACAAGGGAGAGCAGGGATGGCTTACAGCTACCTATTATGATAAAAGTAATCCCGAAAAAATTATTATTTCCCGACCGGAATCTTATATAGACTACAGCTATATACCATCGCTTAAAAACCTGCCTGATGGCATTAATTTACAAAATACCCTTGTAAAATGGGAGGGCTCGATCGAATCAGGATTTACGGGCGAGCACCAGTTTAATTTATGGTATTCGGGTTACATAAAGCTTTATATAGATGATAAACCGGTAGCCGACAGGTGGCGCCAGGGCTGGAACGCCAGTAACCATTTAATAAAGCTTAACCTTGAAAAAGGTAAAAAATACAAGATTAAAATAGATTGGGATCCTGTTTCTACAGAATCGTTCCTTGCCCTTAACTGGTCTAAACCATTAACTAAAGAATTGAAAAATGAATTTGCATTTGAATCGGAGGCAGGGCAAAAGATAGATTACTATTTCATATCGGGCAATAGCATGGATAAAGTAATTAGCGGTTACAGGCAGCTTACCGGCAAAGCTACTTTATTGCCAAAATGGACGATGGGTTTTTGGCAAAGCCGTGAACGCTATAACAACCAGAAGGAAATTCTGAGCACTGTTGCCGAGTTCAGGAAACGTAAAATAGGGTTAGATAATATAGTGCTGGACTGGAGGTATTGGAAAGAAGGCCAATGGGGAACACAACAGTTTGATACAGATCGTTTTCCTGATGCTGCTGCCATGATAAAAACGCTGCACGATAAATACCATACAAACTTTATGATATCTGTATGGGCTAAGTTTTATGAAAATACCCAAAACTACCGGGACCTAAATGCGAGAGGCTTTATGCTTACGAGAAATGTGGCCGATGGCAGGTTAGACTGGCTTGGTTTTAAAAATGGCATTTATGATGCTTATAACCCCGAGGCAAGAAAAGCCTTTTGGAGATTATTAGATACTAACCTGTTTAATAAAGGGATAGATGCCTGGTGGATGGATGCTTCTGAACCCGATATTCACAGCAATATGCCACCAGATGTGCGCAAAGAAATGATAGGGCATAACTACCTTGGCGCACCCGAAAAAAATTATAATGCGTTCTCTCTTGTAAATGCACAGGGTATTTATGAAGGTCAACGAAGTACAGATGCTAATAAAAGGGTATTTATATTAACACGATCTGGCTTTGCGGGGCTGCAACGCTATGCTGCTGCTACGTGGAGTGGCGATATAGGTTCACGCTGGGAAGACCTGCAAAACCAGATTCCTGCCGGATTAAACTTTTCAATGTCGGGCTTACCGTACTGGACATCAGATATTGGCGGATTCTCGGTAGAACAACGGTATGAAAAGGCCACTGACGAAACGCTTGAAGAGTGGCGTGAACTGAATGCCCGCTGGCATCAGTATGGGGTTTTCTGCCCGCTATTCCGGGCGCATGGGCAGTTTCCATATAGGGAGATATATAATATAGCACCAGATGACCATCCTGCCTATAAAAGTATTTTATATTATAATAAACTGCGTTACAGATTAATGCCTTATATATACTCGCTTGCCGGAAAAGTGTACCATGAAGACTATACTATGATGCGCGGCCTGCCTATGGATTTTGGTACCGATAAAAAAGTGCTTGATATTGCCGATCAGTTTATGTTTGGCCCATCCATCCTGGTAAACCCTGTTACCGAATATAAAAAGAGGAGCAGGGAGGTTTATCTGCCCAATACTAATGGCTGGTATGATTTTTATACAAGCGAATTTACAGAGGGCGGCAAGACCATTACTGCCCAGGCTATTTATGAACGTGTGCCGCTATACATAAAAGAAGGTTCTGTACTTATTGCAGGTGCCAATATTGAATATACATCTCAAAAATCAGCCGAACCACTTACTGTTTATGTGTATACCGGCAAAGATGCCAGTTTTACATTATATGAAGATGAGGGTATAAACTATAATTATGAGAAAGGTCAGTTTGCAACCATCAACTTTAATTATAACGAGGCTGCTAAGACCCTTACCATAAGCGACCGCAAAGGCAATTTTAAGGGTATGGAAAAAAACAGGTTCTTTAATATAGTGTTTGTAAGTAAAACTAAAAAATCAGTGTTTAACCTGCTTTCAGACGGCAAGTATGATAAGCAGATAAAATATTCGGGTAAAAAAGCTGAGGTTAAGTTGTAGTGTTTTGGCAGTACTATTTACTTATACTTGCAATTACATTTACAGTTAAAGCCACAATAATAGTATTAAATACAAACGATATAAGGCTGTGCATTAGTACGTAGCGCCTTACGATTTTTGAAGAAATTGTAACATCTGATACCTGGAAGGTCATGCCTATGACAAATGAAAAATAGGCAAAATCTATATAGTCGGGCTGTTCCGCATTAGGGAAATCTATACCGTGGTTACCCGCCTCCTGCTTATCGTGGTTGTGGTACAGGTGTGCATAACGTATTGTAAATATGGTGTGCAGCAATATCCAGGAAACCGTAATGGCGGCAAGTGTAACAATGGTTCGCAAATCTTTTTCAAAAACAGATTCGTCGCTATTTAATATTAAAAGCACGGTGCCCAGCAGGCTAACACATACAGATGTAAGTACAATGGCAAATATTACCCTTATGTCTTCGTCCTGCCTCCTTACAATGGCGTGTTGCTGCTCTGCGGTAGTATTAAAAAAAAGTATCCAGCTCATGGTTATCATAGCTGTGGCAAAAACATCCCAGCAAATTATAATGCCGGTACTTGTATTTATATGTAGCAACTGGGTTACAGCATAAGTGCATGTCGCTAAAAAAAGCGACAGTAGTAATTTTTGGTATCCGCTTGTAGCTGCTGCCCATTTAGGTGGGATAGAATTTTTAGTCATGAAAATAGTAATAAACAGTTAGGCGTTTAATGGCTTTACCAAAAGTACTATTAAAAATTGTTGTTAAGCATTAGAGGTAATTGTATAACCAAAAAATTTGAGTTCAGCATACTTTGGTATTGATATTATTGTATTTTTAAATTATTATTTTATTATTAAAAATTATTGAGGAACTAAAATGCATATTCTGTATATTTTTTAGATTTAAAAATTTTGAATCAAACATAACACCAACAATAACATAAACATGAACAGACGATTATTCCTTGAAAATACAGGTAAATTCAGCATGGCTTTAGGACTGGCGCAAATTATAAATCCATTAGATAAATTATTTGATGTGACTGATGAACCGGTAACAGAAAAAGAATTGTTCTTTAAGTTTTCGCTGGCACAATGGTCACTGCATAAAGCAATATGGGAAAAAAAGTTAGATCCATTAGATTTTTCTAGAAAAGCAAAAGAACTTGGTTTTGATGCCGTAGAATATGTAAGCCAACTGTATACTATAGATCAGAATAATGCCACAGCATCTATAAATAAACTGGTTAAAGAACTTAAAACCCGTAGTAATGACAATGGCGTAAGCAATGTATTAATCATGATTGACAATGAAGGCGAACTTGCAGCTATAAATAAAGCTAACCGCGATGAGGCTATAGCAAAACATTCGCGATGGGTAGATGCCGCCGCCGGGCTGGGCTGCCACTCTATAAGGGTAAATTTATCCGGTAAGGGAGCTGAAACTTTTGACATTTGGAAAGAAAAATCGGTTTATGGTTTGGGCAGGCTTGCAGAATATGCTGCCAAAAGCAAAATAAATGTAATTGTAGAAAATCACGGTGGTCTATCGTCTGATGCGGGTAAGCTTACAGATGTAATAAAAACCATTAACCTGAAAAATTGCGGCACATTACCTGATTTTGGCAATTTTTGCATAAAGCGCGAAGGCGATAAATGTATAGATGAGTATGACAGGTATAAAGGTGTAAAAGAGCTGATGCCTTTTGCTAAAGGGGTAAGCGCTAAAACTTATGATTTTGATGCCAATGGAAACGAGACAACTATAGATTATGTAAAGATACTACAGATAGTAAAAGACGCAGGCTACAAAGGCAGGATAGGTATAGAGTATGAGGGCGACCGCCTTAGCGAAGAAGAAGGCATTAAAGCCACAAAAGCGTTGTTACTAAAAGCGGCAGCTAAATTAAGTTAACTAATGAACATACAAATACGTACACGGTTATCATTAATGATGTTTCTTGAGTTTTTTATATGGGGCGGTTGGTTTGTTACATTGGGTACTTACCTCGCTAATAACCTTAATGCTACAGGTGCGCAAAGCGCAATGGTTTTTGCTACGCAGTCGTGGGGTGCTATTATTGCACCATTTGTCATTGGCCTCGTAGCCGACCGTTTTTTTAATGCCGAAAAAATACTGGGCATACTACACCTGGCCGGGTCAGTATTGATGTACCTGCTTTTTAAGGCAGAAAGCTTTGAAGCTTTTTACCCGTATGTGCTGGCTTACATGGTTGCTTTTATGCCTACGCTTGCATTGGTAAATTCGGTTTCGTTTAACCAGATGAAAGACCCCTCGCGCGATTTTTCGTCAATAAGGGTATGGGGCACCATAGGGTGGATTGTTGCCGGCCTCGCTATTAGTTATGTATTCGAATGGGATTCTCTTTTAGCAATAAGAATGAGATTTCTTCAAAATACATTTTTAGTCACGGCAATAGCCTCGGCTGTACTGGGAGTGTATAGTTTTACACTGCCTGCTACACCTCCCAAAGCATCTTCAGGTCAAAAACCTTCGCTTACACAGCTATTGGGGCTCGACGCCTTAAAACTTTTAGCGAATAGAAACTTCTTAGTATTTTTTATAGCATCAGTATTAATATGCATACCACTTGCCTTTTATTACCAAAATGCCAATCCCTTTTTCTCTGAGATTGGTATGGCAAACCCTACCGGTAAAATGACTATAGGGCAGGCATCTGAAGTTGGTTTTATGCTCCTGCTTCCCCTTTTCTTTAAACGTTTTGGTATAAAAGTAACGTTACTTGCCGCCATGCTGGCATGGGCTGTGCGCTATTTGCTATTTTCATATGGCAATGCAGGCGAACTTTCTATTATGCTGATAACGGGCATTGCCCTGCATGGGGTGTGTTATGATTTCTTTTTTGTAAGCGGGCAAATATACACTAACTCTAAAGCAGGCGAACATCAAAAAAGTGCTGCGCAAGGCCTTATTACCCTTGCTACTTATGGCGTGGGTATGCTTATAGGGTTTGCCGTTGCAGGCCGTATAACAGATGTTTACAAGTATTTTAAAGGTACGGGGCACGACTGGCAGGCTATATGGCTGTTTCCGGCAGGGTTTGCCCTTGTGGTAATGGTACTGTTTGCCGTGTTCTTTAAAAATGAAAAAATAGAATATAAAGAGTAGCTATGAGAAAATTACGAATGGGAATGGTGGGCGGCGGCATTGGCTCTTTTATAGGCGATGTGCACCGCAAAGCCGCTGCTATAGACGGTATGATAGAGTTGGTATGTGGTGCGTTTAGCAGCTCGGCAGAAAAATCTAAGGAGAGCGGCAAAGCATTATTTCTGCCTGAAGGACGATGCTATGCTAATTTTGAAGAAATGATACTGGCAGAAAAGCAATTGCCCGAGGGGGAACGTATGGATTTTATAGCTATTACCACTCCTAACTACCTGCATTTTGCACCTGCAAAACTGGCCTTGCAAAATGGTTTTCATGTAGTGTGCGATAAACCTATGACTTTAAATGTTGAGGAGGCTAAGGAATTAGTAGCTCTTGTAGAGCAAACAGGATTGCTTTTTGCACTTACACATAATTATACCGGCCATCCTATGGTACGCCAGGCTAAAGCTATGGTTGCTAACGGCGACATTGGTAACATTCGTAAAATACAAGTCCAGTATTTGCAGGGATGGATGGCTGCCCCCGTAGAAAAAATTGAAAGTCCAAAAGACTTTTGGCGCATAGACCCGGCAAAATCGGGTTTGGGCGGGGCGTTGGGTGATATTGGTACCCATGCCGAAAACCTCACTGAATTTATTACCGGGTTAAAAATTACAGAACTGGCTGCCGACCTGGGCCGCTTTGGCGAAGGCCGTATTCTTGATGATGATGGGAACGTGCTGTTACGTATGGAAAATGGTGCTAAGGGTACTATGTCGTTCTCGCAAATTGCAGCAGGCGAAGAAAATAACCTTGCCATTAGGGTATATGGCGAAAAGGGTAGTTTAGAGTGGCACCAGGAAAACCCTAATGAACTAATAACACGCTGGCTCGACCAACCAAAAAAGATATTTACGCCAAATGGTAACGGCCTGTATCCTGAAGCTGCCTTAATTTCACGCATACCATCCGGGCACCCTGAAGGATATCTCGAAGCTTTTGCTACCGTGTATCGTGGTTTCGCCAATCATTTAATGGCTATTTTAGCGGGAGAAATCCCTCATAAACCTGTATACCCAACAGTATATGATGGATTAAGGGGATTAGAATTTATAAGTGCAGCGGTACGGAGCGACAGTAATAATACAGCGTGGACAAAACTATAGTAATATGAAAACAGTAAAAGGGCCGGGCATTTTTTTGGCACAGTTTATAGGTAATGAAGCACCCTTTAATTCGTTAGATGGTTTATGCCAATGGGCGGCAGGACTGGGATATAAGGGAATACAGATACCAACATCCGATTCCTGGCTTATAGATCTTGATAAAGCTGCCGATAGCCAGGATTATTGCGACGAACTCAAGGGTACTATAAACAGTTACGGACTGGAGATAACCGAACTTTCTACACATTTGCAGGGGCAGCTTGTTGCTGTTAACCCTGCCTACGATACTATGTTTGATAATTTTGCACCATTAGCATTAAAAAATAACCCTAAAGCCCGTACCCAGTGGGCTGTAGAAACGGTTAAAAAAGCGGCAACGGCATCGCGCAGGCTGGGGCTTACCACGCATGCAACATTTTCCGGGGCATTGCTATGGCATACCATGTATCCGTGGCCACAACGCCCACCGGGATTAGTATCCGCCGGCTTTGAAGAACTTGCCAAACGCTGGCTGCCTGTGCTAAATCATTTTGATGATAATGGGGTAGACGTGTGTTATGAAATACATCCGGGAGAAGATTTGCATGACGGCATTTCGTTTGAGCGTTTTCTAGCAGCAACAGGCAATCATAAAAGAGTAAATATGCTTTATGATCCCAGCCATTTTTTATTGCAACAACTTGATTACTTAACGTATATAGACCATTACCATGAATTTATAAAAGCCTTTCATGTTAAAGATGCCGAATTTAACCCAACAGGTAAACAGGGTGTGTATGGTGGGTATGCCGATTGGGCTGACAGGGCAGGGAGGTTTAGATCGCCGGGAGACGGGCAAATAGATTTTAAAGGCATTTTTAGCAAACTAACCCAGTATGGCTGCGATGTATGGGCAGTAATGGAATGGGAGTGCTGTATAAAAAGTCCTGAACAGGGTGCACGAGAGGGAGCACCATTTATAATAAGCCATATTATTGAAGCCACACAAAAAACATTTGACGATTTTTCAGGAGGCGCAACCGACCCTGCAAAAATTAAAAAGATATTAGGGTTGGACTAATAAAACGAAAAGCAGCTACTTAAATTTTTAGCTGCTTTTGTTTTATAACGGAAGGATTGTTATTTAAAATAGGATGCATATTCTGCGGGTAGGGTTTTCAGCTCTTTTATCATTATATCTTTATAAAAAGTCTCGGCGGCCTCGCTTTGCATTTGTATTTTGCCTTTAGTTAGCGGGTAAGATGTGCCATTTTCTACATAGCGGGAGTTTTGCAGTACCATAACTACATGGCCATTTACAATATGCAGGCTTTTGCCTTCAAAGCATATAAGTTCTATCTGTGTCCATTCGTTTTTTGGGCTTTCATGGTTCTCGCTGCGAAGGCAAAAACCATCTGTTCCGGTATTGCTTCCTATGGGAAGTAAGGGTTGTTTATCATTTGCTACAGGGTTCATGATACCTTCCGGTAGAAAAGCGCGCACGTCTATAGCAGAGTTGGCAATGTTCCAGTAGTCGCCCATGTGGCCTTCCATTATCTGGAATTCCTGAGCCAACATCCAGGCACGCCAGTAATCTTTTCCGGCCTCCCCAACAGAGTGGTATAAAATTCCGGAATCACGTAACTTATCTTTACGCGGGTCCCATTTTTTTTCGCCCCATTTTACTTTTGTTTTAAAATGATAATTTTCATATTCAGCTTTTGTAAAAATACAACCATAAATCTCACCACTTACGCGTAGTACAGGCTGGCTTTTCTCTTTGATAACGGTAAAAATGTTAGCTTCATTTTTATTATAGCCAATGGGCTGTATCTGCTCGCCTTTATCATTAACAGGAACTTTACCATTGTAGCCGGGCTTGTGCCTGTAGCTAAGATACATTTCCCATTGCGAGAGGTTTTTATCCAGCAGGTTGTTCCATTCTGGTTTATGTGTAAAACTTGTTAAAGCGGTCACCATGAAGGAGAGACCCAAAATTCTTATAACTATTTTATTTAGAGACATAAAGCTTGGTTTTTATAGCATTGTAAATATACCTTTTTTAAATGGTATTTAACATTTAGCAGTCTCAAATATCTCACTTTCTGACTGTCTTTGGTAATGCTATTTTATTAATTAGATGTATAAAAATGCCCGCAAAATTGGCTATAACTATTTTCTATATTCAAAATGCTTTAAATATATTTGATTAACTTAACTTTGCAACATGGATGATGAGATAAATAACTGCCCGCCCGATTTTAAGAAATCTGATTTAAAACTGAAAGGCTTCAGGGTTTATGCGATACATAATAATGTATCTACAGCACCAATGTATAATAGGAGGGACTTTTATAAGATAGCGATAAACACCGGGAAAAATACTATCCATTATGCCGACAGGGGCATTGATACCGATGGTACAATATTGTTTTTTGGAAATCCACGGGTGCCGTATACGTGGGAGGTTAAAGCACAGGACTACAGCGGTTTTGCGTGTGTTTTTACCGAAGATTTTTTGAGGGTTACGGACAGGTCTGAGTGCTTGAATGAATCGCCGTTGTTTAAGGCAGGGGGTACCCCGATATTTTCATTGACAGATGAACAGAAGAATTTTATTGATAGTATGTTTAGCAGAATGATTGCCGAGCAGGATTCGGATTATGTATTTAAGGACGATCTTATTCGTAACTATCTTACAATCATAATACATGAAGCCCTTAAGATGCAGCCGTCTGAAAGTTTTTTTAAACATAAAAATGCTTCTTCAAGGATAACGACACTGTTTCTTGATTTGCTGGAAAGGCAGTTTCCGATTGAAACTAAAGAGAACCCGCTAAAACTGAAAACACCGCAGGATTTTGCACAAAATATGGCAATACATGTAAACCACCTTAACAGGTCGGTTAAAGAAATTACAGGCAGGTCTACCTCATCGCATATTGCAGAGAGGGTAATAAGCGAGTCTAAGGCGCTATTACAGCACACCGACTGGAGTATTGCTGATATTGCATACTCATTAGGATTTGAGTATCCCAGCTATTTTAACAACTACTTTAAACGGTTAACAGGAACAATACCAAAGGCAATAAGGTTATAAATTGTTTCAAATTCATAATTTTTTGTTTGATATGTGTTATCACAGCTCTATATTAAGAGTGTAACTTTGCAGCATATAAGCAAAAACTATGGATACATCATTAAATCAACAAGGCAGTACAATGGGTACTCAAAAAGTACAGGTGCCAAATAGTTATGTTACAGGTACTGCCTGGGCACAAATTATTGTACCTAACAATCGTGTTTACAACAACATGATTAAAAATGTGCTTTTTGAACCGGGTTCAAGAATGAACTGGCACACCTATCCCGGTGTACAAATACTTATTGTAACCGATGGTGCCGGTTATTATCAGGAAAGAGACAAGCCTGTTCGACTATTGCGCAATGGAGATGGTGTTACCATACACCCTGGCACAGAGCACTGGTATGGCGCATGCCCGGATAGTGAATTTAAGTATATTGCTATTATTACCAACACAAATTCGGGATCGGTAGAGTGGAAGGAAAGAGTAACAGATGAACAGTATACAAGTGTATTATAAATGCAAATATTGATAGTGTGGTTACTAAAAAAAGGTGCTAAGTCATGATAGATTTAGCACCTTTTTTATCTATTTGGCCTCATTGTGGCTTCGATCTGAAGCCGGCATGGATTTCATTAAATCATTAATTTTCGGCAAGATATTTATGTACAAATGATATGGCCATAGAGCCTTCGCCTACAGCAGATGCTATGCGGTTCATAGCACCAGACCGTACATCGCCGGCAGCAAAAATACCGGGTGTACTTGTTTCCAGTAAAAAAGGGTCGCGTTTAAGTTTCCAGCGTTGAGAAAAATCTTTGTATACTTTTAATTCGTGACCTGTTTCTATAAAACCTCTTGGGTCACGCTGAATTTCGCCACCCAGCCACTCTGTATAAGGTTTTGCTCCAATAAAAATATACAGTGCAGCGGCAGGTCCATTTATTTTTTCTCCTGTTACCACATTCTCTAACATAAGGTGTTCAAGATGTTTGTCTCCCGTGGCTTCCTTTACTTCGGTATCTGTAAGCACTTCAATGTTTGGCAAGTCGGCTATTTGCTGTATCAGGTAGGTAGACATGGTATAAGAGAGGCTGTCTTTGCGTATTACAATATATACTTTATCTGCGAATTTAGACAGGTAAACCGCAGACTGCCCTGCTGAATTTCCGCCGCCTACTATATAAACACTTTGGCCTTTGCAGGCAGATGCTTCTGTAATTGCAGCACCATAATATACCCCTGCACCGGTAAAATCTTCAATACCTTTAGTTTCCAGTTTTCTGTAATCTACACCGGTGGTAATAATTATGGCACGGCAATTAATCTCGGTGCCATCTGTAAGTACTATTATTTTATAATTGTCTACCTCTCTAATGGCTACAACTTCTTTGGGAGATAAAAATTCGGCACCCAGGCGTCGGGTCTGGCTTATTGCCCTTTGTGCTAAATCAGCACCGGTAAGGCCAGACGGAAATCCAAGATAATTTTCTATGCGCGAGCTTGTTCCTGCCTGTCCGCCGGGAGCTTTACGTTCTATTACCAGTGTTCTTAACCCTTCAGATGCGCCATAAACAGCAGCAGCAAGCCCTGCAGGACCGGCACCTATAATAACTACATCATAAACATCGGCAGTAATTTCGGGGTTGGTGCCTATACTTTCGGCTAGGGTTAAAATGTTGGGCTGTTGCAATATCTCCCCATCTTCCAGTAGTACTATCGGTAAGCAATCTTTAGAAAGGTTATTAATTTCAAGCAGGTTATTGGCCTCCACATTTTTTTCTATATCCATCCAGTGGTAAGGCATAAGGTTGCCTGCAAGAAAATCTTTAATGGTGTGCGATAACGGCGAATACTGATAGCCAATTACACGAATACCTTTAAAATCGGGCTTATAATTTCTCTGCCAGTCGGTAAGTAAATCATTCAGTAATGGGTACAACTTATCTTCGGCAGGATCCCACGGTTTCATTAGGTAATAATCCAATTGAATTTTATTGATGGCGCTAATCGCAGCTTCAGTATCAGAGTAAGCGGTAAGTAAAATACGCTTTGCCTCCGGGTAAATTTTAATAGCGAGTTCTAAAAATTCCACACCTTCCATTTCGGGCATGCGCTGGTCGCAAATAAACATTGCAATGGGGCGGGCTTCATTTTTAAGCTCGGTAATTCTTTCCAGAGCCTCTCTTGCCGATGTTGTACTTATTATTTTGTATTCGCGGCTGTATTTAGCCTTAAGATCTCTGGCAATAGCATTTAATACCTGCTGATCGTCGTCTATAGAGAATATAATTGGTTTTTCCATGTTGTGTGTTCTTGTGTTTACTCTAAGTTATCGTTACCATTTATAGGAAAACATACTGTAAAAGTTGTGTTTCCGGGTTGAGATTCTACCTTAACAGATCCGTTATGTTTTAAAATTATTCGCTGCACCGTTTCGAGTCCCATACCTGTTCCTTTACCTACCTCTTTAGTAGTAAAAAAGGGATCGAAAATATTTTGCCTGATACTTTCAGGAATTCCGGGTCCATCATCTGTGATAGTAACTTTTATAAACTCGCGGTCTTGTTCTGTATTTATACTAATTTTACCTTTCCGGTTAATTTCCATACTATCGAGTGCATTATCTATAAGGTTAGTCCATACCTGGTTTAGCTCGCCGGTATATGCCATAATGTTAGGAAGTGTATCGTTATAGTTTTGTTCTAACTCAATATTTCCTTTTCTTATTTTATGCCCCAGTATGCTAAGTGTGTTCTGGATACCGTCATGTATGTTAGTCAGGATCTTTTCGGCACCCCTGTCCATGTGCGTGTATATTTTTACCGATTTTATCAGTTCAGAAATCCTGCCGGATGATACTTGTATATCCTGTATAATTTTCTCTGTAGTTAAGATATTATACACCCAGTTAAATACTGGCGATAGCGCATTTTGAGGAAGTAGCTTGCCTAAAGTTTCTAAATTTTCGAAGCTAAAGTTAAAATCGGTAAAGACTTCGCTCATTTCTTCATAATTGTCTATTCCCCGTTCAGCGAGCCAGTCGGCAATAGCTTCTTCTTTCTTAGTTTTTTCTTTAAGGCTTAAGGATAGTTTATCAGTTGCGGCTATTATATTTCTTATCTCGGTATTTACACTATCCAACTGAGAAGCATTTAGAGATAACCCTGCAAGTTTTTTAAAAGTATCCGGTTCAAGCAACAAGTGCTGCCTAAGCGAAAGCGAGTCGCTTACTAATGCTGCGGCAGGATTATTTAACTCGTGGGCAAGCCCGGCGGCTAACTTGCCTAATGCGGCCATTTTATCGTTTTGCTGTTGCATTGTGGTAAAATCGCGCACCCGGTTGTTCATGATATGTACCAATGCCTGGGTAAGCTCAAAATGGTCGTGCATCATGGTACGAATGTCATCAGTATTAAAAGACAGTAATTTTACAGTACTTACAGCCTGTGCATGCACACTCGAATTTATACCACGCGAATAGGGCAGGTAGCCAAATATATTACCTTCGCCAAATATGGTAATTTCTCTGTTTGCATTTCCCTGTTTCATGTATATATACACGCGACCCTCAAGTATAAAATGCGGCCCTGATATTTTTGTGCCTTCTACAGCAATAAATTCCTGATTGGCATAAGTAACAACTTTACTGTGCTGCTCCAGCCATTCTAACTGATTTTGAGGTACAGATGTAAGTGCTTCAAATTGCTGTAATTGCTTTGTATACAGTGCCATATTGTTGTGTAATTATATAGCATAAGATTACGCGAAAAAAATTAATTATCCCAATATATTGCAGAAATTTTTTACAGGATTAAGCTAATTTACAGAAGAATAATTATAACAAAACATCCGGATAAAGCGGCAAAATCTTTCTATAAATTCTCTATAATTATTGCTGATTATTCATTTTTGTAGTGTTAGTATAACTGCTGAAAATAAATAGCGTTGATGCCGATAGTGGCCTATACCGTAATGTTTTTTTAAATCTGATAAATAAAAAAACCTGCAAATTTTATAAAATTTGCAGGTCATCTTAACTAAGTGGGGAGAGAAGGATTCGAACCTTCGAAGATTTCTCAACGGATTTACAGTCCGTCCTCGTTGGCCGCTTGAGTATCTCCCCATGGCCATGCAATAAAGTATTATCCTCATTGCGGTTGCAAATATAAGCCTGTTTTTTAGATATACAAATATATTTTGAAGTGTTTTTAAATCTATTTTTTAAGTTGCTGAAATTAAGGTTCCTGTAATTTAATTTTGCGCGAAAATAATTGGTTAAATTTTCTAACAAGTACTTTTTTACTAAAATTTGGTGTTGTAGTTAACTTCATTTGGCATTTTTTATAGGGAAATCATTAGCATTTAATCTTTAATGCAAGTATTGCTAACATTTATTGATTATTAAAAGGGTTTGTGTAAAGCAGATAACATAGAATGTTACACTCATGATTAATATTTTTAAAAAAAAATATTAATAGGTTTATTTTTGATGTGTCCCTTTCATACCGCCTTATTACCTGTTTATAATATGCAGGCATAACAAGATTAGTATTGTTAAAAAAATGTTAAAATTAGATTTTACTGTAACCATTTTGTGGTTGTTGTCGTCTATTACTTTAAACGGATCAATCATCAATAATAATCAAATCATCAATCAGTTCGCTTTTTTTAAAGCAACTAATCAATCATCAATCAAAAAACATTATTTAATTGCCTAATCAGCAAATATAAAATCATCAATCAATCAATCAATCAACATGAAAAAATCAATTATTTATTTAGGCCTTGCAATAACATTGTTTAGTAATGTAGTTATGGCATCTGTACCGGTAGCCTCATCAACTAATCCGGTTAAAAACGAATACAACAAAGCAACACCACTTGCAATTGCAATTGCTAAAGGTGATGTAATATCTGTTAAAGCTTTTATAAGCTATGGCGCAGATATTAATGAAAAATCTAACGACATGACACCTCTTATGCTTGCCGCCCGCTACAATCAGGTAGAAATAATAAATTTATTACTACAAAACGGTGCAAGTGTAAAAGTTACTAACAGCAAAGGTTTTAATGCCTTGAAATATGCCAAGCTTAGCAACGCTGCTGAAGCGACAAATGCTCTTACTAAAGCAGCAAAGGCATAAATACAAAATAATTTCCCGTTTAGTTCTCAACCAATTTTTCCAGCCCATTGGCAGGTGGGGATTTGCATACCAGTACCAATCAATCAAGAATTATCAAACAATCATCAAATCAATCAATTATCATGAAAAAATCAATCATCTTTTTAGGCCTTGCATTAGTAGTATTTAGTAATGTTGCAATGGCATCATCAGTATCAGCACCGTTAGCTGTTAGTACTTCAAAACAAGAAATTACTGCAACACCACTTGCAGCGGCTATTGCTAAAGGCGACATAAAATCTGTTAAAGCATTTATTGCTTATGGCATAGATATTAACGAAAGGTCTAACGATATGACACCGCTTATGCTTGCTGCCCGTTATAACCAGGTAGAAATAATGAATTTGCTTATAGCAAATGGTGCAAGCTTAAAAGAAACAAATGCAAAAGGTTTTAATGCCTTAAAATATGCGCAGCTTAGCAACGCCCACGATGCTGTTGCCATGATTGCAAAAGAAAATACCGCAATCGCGTTAAACAAAAAACAATCAACAAAACGTTCTGCTATATAAGTTAGCCGGCAAATATCATCATCAAATCAATCATAAAAAATCAATCATCATGAAAAAGTCAATCATTTATTTAAGCTTTGCATTAATAGCAATATTTAGCAATGTAGCCACAGCCACAGCAAGCGAGTTCGCGGTTTCTAAATTTGGGTTAGTCACTAAATACAAAAACACTACACCGCTTGCTGCTGCGGTTGCAAAAGGAGATGTGGATACTGTTAAGAAATTCATTGAGTATGGGGCCGATGTTAATGAAAAATCTAACGGTATGACACCTCTTATGATAGCAGCCCGTTATAATCAGGTTGAAATTATTAAACTTTTACTGGATAATGGCGCTAATGCTAAAGCTGTTAATGAGAGTGGGTTTACCGCTCTTAAATATGCTAAGCTGTCTAATGCTCCGGAGGCGGCCGATGTTATTACTAAAGCACTTACTGCATAAGTAATTTATTTGTGTAAATTAAAAAAAAGCACCTATTAGGTGCTTTTTTTATGCGTGTAAGTTTTTCATAACTTTACTTACTTCTAAATTTGCTTAACAGCCAGATAATTAATACAACAACTGCAATTACAATAAAAATACCAAAGTACATACCACCTTTAAAAATATCTCCTATAGCTTCGCAACCTGTTAGTAAGGTTAGCAGCATGGCAAACGCCCCTAATTTTATAATCCTGTTTTGCATAATATTTTGTTTTTAGGTTAATTAAACAATAAAGGTAAAACTACGAGGGGTTAATTTTCTTAAAAATAAATTAATTGTGTAAAAATTAAGTAATTAGCGCACTAAGCTAAAATGTGATTTATATTCTTTGTCCACACCATATTCTGTGTAAAATGCGCTAAACCAATAATCTGTTGCTGGTAGCGATTGCCCGTTTAAGGTTCCGTCCCAGCCTGTACCGGGAGCTGTAAGTTGTGTTATAAGTTTACCGTAGCGATCGTAAATAAATACGGTAGCTTTTATATTAAATGGCGGATTATAAATGTTCCAGGCTTCGTTTGCTCCATCTCCGTTTGGTGTAAAATAAAGCGGGTATTTAATTTTTATATAGTTAGGTATAATATTCACAATAATTTTTTCAGGTGGCCCCTCGCAGTCATCTATTGTTTGTTTTACATAATAGGTTGTAGCACCAATGTATTTTGAAGAAGGTTTAGGTGCTTCGCTAAGTTGTTCCATGTTGCTGTTATACCATGTTAATTTAGTACCCTGAGCAGTTAGTTGTTCTGTTTCAGTATAGTGTTTATAAGTAACGTTTGTATTTGTTACAACAAGGGGAGTAGGTTTAATTACTACCATTATTTTTGCCCTGTTGCTTTCGCAACGACCTGCAGACTGGCTTACATAATAGTTATAAGTTCCTGCCATATTGCTTGCCGGTGTTGGTGCTGTACTGCTGCCGGTACCTTCATACTGCGTTGTATACCATAGCAGGTTTACTCCCTGTGCATAAAGTGTATTGGTTGTTTCGTTTTGGCAATAACCAAAAGTACCTGGCACAACAGGTGGTGGTAAATTATCTAAAACAGTTACAGACATGGCAGCGCGATTGCTTTCACAGCCATTTACAGTCTGGGTAACATACCATATACTTATGCCTTTAGTAGTTGTGGGAGGCGTGGGTGCAATAGCGCTTCCTGTGCCTCCTACATCTGTAAGATACCAAAGTAAATCACTGCCTGTAGCACTAAGTGGTAATGAGGGCAAATCTTTGCAGTAAACAACATTGCGAACGTTAGGTACAGGTACAATATCCGGAGTTATAAAGACCCTCACACTATCTGACTCGCAACCTGCCGCATTTTTAACCTTTATAAAATATACCCCTGGCAATAACGGCGATGATATGTTTAATGCACCCCATGTAATACCATCATCAAAGCTGTAAGCTTCGGCAGGGCTTGTTATTGTAATTATACCGGCAATAAATAAGCAGTTGGGTTGTACAAGGTTATATGCTGGCAGTAATGGTATACCGGTATCAGATCGTATAACAGATGGTGTAGCGGCAGACTCGCAACCTGCCGCATCTTTAATTTTTACCATATAAGTGCCGGGTATAAGTACAGCACTATTATTAGTTGTCCAGTTTAAGCCATTATCATAGCTGTAAAATGGTGCAAGATCATTAACAGTTATGGTTCCTGTGGCAACAGTACAGGTAGGATTTATAATAACTGTTGCCGGAGGTACAGGAGCTGCAAGCGGGATATTTATGGTAATGGTAGTGGTGGGTGATTCGCAATCAGAAAAACCTTTTACTTTAAGTTTGTATATGCCCGGTGGTAAGTTTGTAGCCCTGTTATTGGTTGTCCATGTAACTCCGTCATCAAAACTATATCTGCTGGCCGTGCTGGTAATTGTAATTGTACCTGTAGGGGCACTGCATGATCCCGGCTGGATAACATCTGTATAAATGGTAGTAATATCGTTAGATGGATATATGCCTTCATAATAGCTGTTAGAAATACAGCCCTGGGCATTTTTAATTTTTATTTCATAAAACTGATAATCAGTTAAATTGTTTATAACAGGGTTTGCAGTCCATGTAAAACCACCGTTAAAACTATATTCTGCAGCCGGGGTTGTTATAGATATACTTCCGGCAACGCCACAGGCAGGCTGTATAGCTACTACATCCGGGGCCGGAAGTAGTTCTTCATACATATATATTCCGTAAGGATACGATCTGCAATCCAGCTCATTTTTTATAAATATTTCATAATATCCTTCGGTAACATTACTTTTTAAGGGGTTTGTACCCCATGTTTGGCCTCCGTCAAAACTATATTGTGCGGCGGGTGTTATTATGCTTATAGTACCGGTAGATGCACAATTTATTGGGGTAATTTCTATTTGTGGTATATCTAAAAATTGCTCATATAAATATTCATAGTATACTGATGAAGTACAGCCCGCTGCATTTTTTATTTTTACAGGATAAGCACCCGGTGCAAGATTATTAGCCGTTGGAGAATTTACCCATGTAACACCATCATCAAAGCTGTAACCGTCTGCAGGAGTGTTTACTGTAATACTTCCGCCTGTGCCACAGGTAGGCTGTGTAGATGATATTGATGGATAATCAAGATAAAATTCCTGCAAATAGGCATAATTTTCTCCGGTTACACAGCCCATAGCATCTTTCATCCTTATATTATAGTTGCCAAAAGGCAAACTGGCAGTATTACTTGTCCCCCATGTTAATCCTCCATCAAAACTGTATCCTGAACCTTCAGAGAGAATGGTTATAGTCCCATTAGTATTGCACCCGGGAAGCGTAAAATTATAATCTATAAAATTAGCTATACTTATATCTGTGAGGTTTATAGCACTTGCTACAGAGATACATCCTGAAGTTGTTTTTGTTTTAACAAAGTACCTTCCCGGAATTAATGGAACAGACACAGGATTTGTAACCCATGTTGCCCCGTTATCAAAACTATAAAAATCTGAAAGGGTACTTACGGTTATAGTACCTGTGGGAACAAAACAATTAGGCTGTATCGATGTGATTTCGGGAGCAGGGGTCGCGGCATTTATAGTAAAATCAGGTCCTACAAAACAATCATCTCCGTTTGTAATTCTTACAGAATAATGGGTAATATTAGATGGTGTAGCTGCCACAGGAAAAGTAGGCAGTGTTGCTCCCTGTATTGCAATACCTTCTCTATACCATTGATAGGTTGCAGAGGTAGTAACCGGTATAGCCGGGTTAGCAACTAAAACAAGATCATTGTTGCAAAAAGTTCCTGTTTGCTCAATGTTTACCCCAAACATGGCCGATTCATTTAAAGTTAGGTCGTCAAATAAAAAGTATGGCAAGCAGGATCTTCCCGCCGTATAGGATGGCGGAAGGGTTTGTGGCCCGCCTATCATTATTGCATTAATATTTGTAGTTGGCCTAAAGCTTATGGTAGTCTGTTGCCACCTGCTTTCCGGCGAATAAAATACATGGCCAAGCTCCACCCATTCACTACTGGCAGCGCTTGGGCTATTAACGGTATTAAGCGGCAGGTTTACACAATCACGTGTTCCATATATAGTAATGTTTATAGGATCATAATCTATTTCCCCGCCATTGCAGCTCCCTATCCAGTCGCTAACAGGCATTGAAGCTAAATAAAAGGTAAGCTGATAATTAGTATTGGCAGTCATAGGCGTGGTAAGGCAACTACCCAAATACTCACTCCAGTCGGGCATAAATATTGCTCCACAAATACCCTCACCATCAGGAAAAGGCATTAGCTCATTGCTAAGACTTGTAACGCCTTCAAAGACAGCACCACAAGTATTCATATAATCTGTTGTTGGATTTGTAGCCTGCATCCAGCCGGTGCACAAATCCAGCTGCGATATAGATGTTGGGCAATCCGTATGGTCTTCAAAAGACGCATTAGGAATTATAGATGGCACAGGTGTACTGTTGCACCTGCAGTCCGGGTCGTTAAGGTCTATCTTACCGTCGCCATCATCGTCAATACCATTGTTACAAATTTCCTGACATAAACAGGCAGAGCTAAAAAATAATAATAAGATGAGTAGTCTTATTTTCATGTTAATGTGGTGTAATATAGGTTGGTGCTGGTGTATTTAAAACAAATATAGTAATCTTAATAATGTGTTAAAGTTATTAAACGATATTGTTATAGTGATTTTCAAAAAAACAATATTTTTAATTTTAAATATTATGCCTTACTTTTACAAACCAAACACAACACCGCATTATGAGCCATAAAATATTGCTTACATCACGCGAAGTCAATATCATTCTTCATCGTTTGGCCTGCCAGTTAATAGAAAAACACCTCGATTTTTCCGAAACCGTGCTTATTGGCGTTCAGCCGCGCGGGGGCTTTGTTGCTAAACGTATTAAAGATATACTCGAAAAAGAATATAATGTACCCCCTATAAAGCTTGGTTTTTTAGACATTGCTTTTTTTAGGGACGATTTTAGGCGTACAGATATACAGGCAAACATAACCGAAATTGACTTTGTAGTAGAAAACAAAAAAGTAGTCTTTGTAGACGATGTGTTGTACACCGGCCGTAGTATTCGTGCTGCGCTTACTGCTATACAATCGTTTGGGCGTCCTGCCGAAATAGAGCTTATGGTGCTTATAGACCGCCGCTTTAGCCGCCATTTACCCATACAGCCGGATTACAGGGGCCGACAGGTAGATGCCATTAACGGCGAAAAAGTAAAGGTATCGTGGGTAGAGAATGATGGCGAAGATACCGTATATTTAATTTAAGGCTTAACTGCAACAACAAACAACAATGAAAGATTTAAGCGTTAATCATTTATTAGGCATAAAGTATATCAATAAAAACGATATCGACCTTATTTTTGAAACGGCAGACCAGTTTAAGGAAGTTATAAACCGCCCTATAAAAAAAGTCCCTTCGCTTAGGGATATTACAATAGCCAACATTTTTTTTGAGAACAGTACCCGTACAAGGCTATCGTTTGAGTTGGCACAAAAAAGGCTTAGCGCCGATGTTATTAGTTTTTCGGCAGCGCAGTCATCGGTAAAAAAAGGGGAGACTCTTATAGATACCGTGAATAATATATTAGCCATGAAGGTAGATATGGTTGTTATGAGGCACGAAAGGCCGGGAGCAGCCCACTTTTTATCTAAAAATGTAAAAGCAAGCATTGTTAATGCCGGAGATGGAGCCCATGAGCACCCTACACAGGGTTTGCTGGATTCGTATACCATTCGCGAAAAACTGGGCGAAGTAGGCGGTAAAAAAGTAGTTATTGTGGGCGATATTTTACACTCCCGTGTAGCATTGTCTAATATTTTTGCCTTGCAGATGCAGGGTGCAGAAGTTAGGGTATGCGGGCCAAAAACACTTATACCAAGATATATAGATTCGCTTGGTGTAAAAGTAGAGCCTAACCTTCGCAAAGCCTTAGAGTGGGCAGATGTTGCCAATATGTTAAGGGTACAAAACGAAAGGCTCGATGTTAATTATTTTCCGTCTACGCGGGAGTATGCACAACAATACGGCCTTGATAAAGAATTGCTGGACTCGCTAAATAAAGAAATTATTGTTATGCATCCGGGGCCTATAAACCGTGGGGTAGAAATAAGCAGCGATGTGGCCGACTCCCAGCAATCAGTTATTCTTAATCAGGTAGAAAATGGTGTTGCTATACGTATGGCGGTTATTTACCTGCTTGCCAGTAAGATTAAGCAATAATTTAATTAAGGTACTTAGGCTCTCAGAACCTAAGATTCTTAGAACCTCAGAACCTCAAAAAAATGAAAGTAGAAGATAAAGGACATACCACTATACTAAAAGACACGCGGGGAAGCAGTAGTGCTTTTCTTGTAAAGGTTACAGAGCAGTATAATACTTATAAAGGTAAAAACCTGATTTTAGACCTTAGTCAGGATGGCGAATTGTCGCTTAACGGTATGCTTGCTTTTTTACCTCTAAGCAATAAGCATCGTAAGGCTAAAAAATCGTTAGTACTTATAGCACCAAATTTTGATTATGATGATGCTCCTGAAGAGATGGTAATTGTACCTACACTACTGGAAGCTCATGATATTATAGAAATGGAAGAGATAGAACGCGATTTAGGATTTTAGGAAGTCTAAAGCTTAAAGTCCGACGTTAAAAGTACAATGTCTATTATCTTGCATCTCCCATCTAACATCTTCTCCTAATGACTTTAACCATACTTGGCTGCTATGCTGCCACGCCCAGAACCATGACTAACCCCACAGCGCAATTGCTGGAAATAAAGGGCAGGATGTTTTTAATAGACTGTGGCGAGGGTACACAGGTACAACTAAGAAAGCACAAACTTAAGTTTAGCCGAATTAACCATATTTTTATATCTCACCTTCATGGCGATCATTTTTATGGATTAATTGGCTTAATATCTACATTTGCGCTTCTGGGCCGTAAGACCGATTTGCACGTATATGGCCCTAAGGGTATTAAAGAGGTTACACTATTGCAGTTAAAGCTATCTAACTCATGGACGAGCTATAACCTGTATTTTCATGAACTGGAATCGGAAGAATCTGTTGTGGTTTTTGAAGATGATAAAGTTAGGGTAACAACCATTCCGCTACGGCACAGGGTGTATACCAACGGTTATTTGTTTGAAGAAAAATCAGGCGAGCGCAAACTGAATATTGAGGCGGTTGAAAATTATGAAATAGACCCGTGCTATTATCGTAAGATAAAATGGGGCGGCGATATTACGCTTGAAGATGGCAGGATAATACCAAACGAAGAATTAACGTTCGACCCGTTACCGGCTAAAAGCTATGCCTTTTGCAGCGATACTGTTTATTCTGAAAGTATATTGCCCATAATCAATAACGTAGATGTGCTGTACCATGA
>Ga0247806_10000189_pt1 | contig 42699 bp, 37 predicted proteins | sample UWRJL059202B1_FD_179935 | JGI IMG/M metagenome (GOLD analysis project Ga0247806, IMG submission 179935) | Plant litter microbial communities from Arlington Agricultural Research Station in Wisconsin, United States - UWRJ-L059-202B-1 | ecosystem: Environmental > Terrestrial > Plant litter >... | reverse complement strand
TAAAGGCCACCCAGCTCGCGATGGTTATGATACGTTTCGTACCGAAGAAGGCTATATTCCACCTGCGCACACCTCAACAATGCAGCACCGCATTTTGAAAGATGGCAAAGCTGCGCTTGAAGCTGGCGGGCAGATTGCCTCAATTAGCTACGGCCGTGTTTTCCGTAACGAAGATGTTGATGCAACGCACGAGCACACGTTCTACCAAGTCGAGGGTGTCTTTGTGAGCGATGACGCGACACTTGGGCAAATGCTCGGGACACTTCGCGGATTCTTTGAAGCATATTACGGACAATCACTTCGTATCAAAACACAGCCTGCATACTTCCCTTTTGTTGAACCAGGACTTGAGTTTGCGATTGAAAAGCCTGCTGCACTTGGCGGTAAACCTGGTGATTGGCTTGAAATGCTCGGTTGTGGCATGATCCACCCGAACGTGCTTGAATCTGCAGGCATAGACTCTAAAAAGTACCGTGGTTTTGCCTGGGGTGGCGGCGTGGAACGATTGGTGATGTTGAAATATAGCATTGAAGACCTTCGTCATTTTGAATCAGGTAAACTAGCATTTTTGAGGAAATTCGCATGATCATTTCAGTAAACTGGCTTAAAAAATACACTGACATCGATCTTCCTATTGATGAACTTGCCTCGCTTATTGGTGAGCGACTTGTTGAGATCGAATCAGTGATTCCACTTGGCGAGAAATATAAAGATGTTATTGTCGCTCGGGTTATTGAATGTGCACCACTAGAGGGCTCTGATCACCTAAATGTGACCAAGCTTGATGATGGCGGCATTGTTGCCGACGTTGAGCGTGATGAAAATGGCCTTGTACAGGTTGTCTGTGGTGCACCAAACGTCACGGCTGGGATGATGGTTGCATGGCTTCCGCCAAAAGCGGTCGTTCCAAATACATTTAACGATGCTGAGCCATTTGTGCTTGGTGCCCGCTCGCTTCGGGGCGTCATAAGTAATGGTATGATTGCTAGCGCCCGCGAGCTTGATCTCTATGATGAACATGACGGCATTCTTGCAGTTGATGAGACGACCGAACCTGGTCAAAAGTTTGTTGATGCGTACGAGCTCGATGACTACCTTCTTGATATTGAAAACAAATCATTAACACACCGACCTGATGCATTTGGTTTAATTGGTTTTGCGCGTGAAGTTGCTGGTATTCAAGGAAAAGAATTCGTTACTCCTGAATGGATGGAAGTACTTTCCGGTATTTCTGGTGCAGAGGGCGATGATGTTCCGGCGATCCGTATCGAAGATGCAACGCTTTCTGACCGATTTGAAGCAATTGTACTTTCTGGACTTGATGAAACAAAGAGCTCTCCGCTTCAACTCCAGACATATCTTTCACGAAGTGGCGTGCGTCCTATTAACGCAGCGGTTGATGTAAGCAACTACCTTATGCTCCTTGCTGGTCAGCCATCTCATACCTACGACTATGATAAATTCCTCGCACTTGCGGGTGAAGACAAGGCGATCGTCGTGCGAAATGCGCGATCAGATGAAACGCTGACGCTTCTTGATGGTAAAGAGATTTCACTTGATGAGTCTGATATCGTTATTGCCGCAGGGAATACTGCGATTGGTCTTGCCGGTGCGATGGGCGGAGTAAATACGACTGTTGACGCTTCAACAAAGCGTGTTCTTCTTGAAGTAGCGACCTTTAATCTTTATCGAATCCGTTCAACGCAAATGCGACACGGTATTTTTAGCGAAGCCGTGACTCGATTCACAAAAGGCATCCCTGCGCCACTTGGTGCGCCAGTTCTTGCGCGTGCTGTTGAATTACTCGCCGAACACGCGGGTGCAACTGTCTCGAGTGCTGTCGCTGACGAATACCCAGGCAAGCGCGACGCAATCGTTATTAAGTTGAGCGAAGCGCAGGTCAACGAAACGCTAGGAACCGAATTAAGTGCTGGAGATATCTCTGCAGTGCTTGAAAATGTGGGCTTTGAGGTTTCGTTTAACGATCTTGTTGCCTCAGTTACCGTTCCGTATTGGCGTGAAGACATTCATATTCCTGAAGATGTTATCGAAGAAGTCGGCCGCTTAATGGGATACGATACGATCCGACTTGATGTACCGGTTCGCCCGTACGTTGCGACAACTCCAGCTCCATTCGATCAGTTCCGTTCACAGCTTCGGGCAAGTCTTGTTCGTACGGGTGCAAATGAAGTATTAACCTATAGTTTTGTGCATGGTGATCTTTTGACTCGCGCCGGCCAAAAACCAGAAGAGTCATACCGAATTACCAATAGTATTAGCCCTGAGCTTCAATATTATCGTCAGAGTCTGATACCTAGCCTTTTGACACTTATTCGCCCGAATGTAAAATCCGGATACGAATCATTTGGCGTGTTTGAGTTTAATAAAGTTCACGAGAAGAGTACCGGCTTGACTGATGAGTCTGTCCCTGTTGAGAAAGACAGTCTTGCGGCAGTTTTTGTACAAAGCAAAACCAGTGGAGACGCGTATTACCAGGCGAAGCAATATGCACAGTATCTTTTTGAGACTACTGGCGTGGCTGTTCGATATGAACTTCTTGGTGACGATGCAAGTTCAGTTGCTGCACCGTTTGAACCACGACGAAGTGCGCGCATTGTGAGTATTGAGTCAGGTGAAACACTCGGTGTTGTCGGTGAATATCGTGCGGTCGTGCAGCGAGCGCTGAAGTTGCCGGCATATACTGCAGGGTTTGAGATCGACCTTCGTCCATTCGCTGCAATTGCAAGTGCTCAAGAATCAACATACACTGCGCCAAGTCGCTATCCCGGTACTGAACGTGATGTCAGCTTCCAAGTTCCGACCACTGTTACATTTGAACAAATTCAAGCAACTGCAGAGAGTGTTTTGAACGATACTGATCTGCTTACGACAGTTTCGCCACTCGATATATACTGGCCAGAATCAGGCGATGTGAAAAATATTACGATGCGTTTCACATTGACGTCGTATAATAAGACACAGACAAATGACGAAATCGCCGAAGTTATGAAAAATGTAACTGACGCCGTCATCAAAACAACCGAGGGGAAGGTAGTATAATGTCCGCAACACGCGCACAACGAATAGGTATATGGGTTATTGCTGTTTTTATGGCAGTAGGAACAATCGGATCATTTGCGATAATTATTTTAGCAAACGATAATCAAAAGTCTGATCAATCTCGCTTAGCGACACTTGAAGCTGACTACAAAAAAGCCCAGGCTGAATATCAGGCGAAAGTAGATGCTCAGGCCGCCGTGCTATCAGAGAAGTACTTTGCAACGTTTAATCAATTTGTGAGTCGCCCTGCTGCGTTCGCAAAAGACAGCGTAACTGCACTAAAAACAGAGGACATTATTGTTGGTGACGGGGAAGAAATTACTGCAGAATCTTCATTTACCGCATACTACATCGGCTGGAACCCTGATGGGACTATGTTTGACAGCTCATTCAATGCTGACAAAACTGCATTGAAAGCTCCATTTACTGCAACTCCAGGAGGTGTCATTAAGGGCTGGTCTGAGGGTGCGGTTGGTATGAAAATCGGTGGCGCTCGTGAACTCGTAATTCCTTCTGATCTTGCGTATGGCGAAGCAGGAAGCGGCGCTGATATCCCTGCAAATACTCCTTTGAAGTTTGTCATGATGCTCATCCCGACACCTGAGGTAATTCCTCAGCCAGAAATCCCTGCAGCGCTTTTGCGTTACTACCAAACTGGGCGATTGTAATATGGCCGATTCAGTTCGTGACATCATCATGATTGGCGCCGGGCCAAGTGCCTTAACTGCCGCCATCTACACGACACGTGAAGATATCGATACGATTCTATATGAAAAGGCGACAATCGGTGGACTTGCAGCAATTACTGACATGGTTGATAACTACCCAGGTTTCCCTGAAGGCATCGAGGGTATGAAGCTCGCTGGTCAGCTCGAAAAACAAGCTGAGCGATTTGGTGCGCACATTGATTTTGGTGATGTTTCTGCAATTCGAAAAGATGGCGATGAAGTTGTCGTTACTGTTGATGGCGCGGATGTTCGAGCGAAGGCTGCATTGATTGCAACCGGAAGCGACTACAAAAAAATCGGCGTTCCTGGCGAGAAAGAATTCTACGGTCGGGGTGTCCATTACTGTGCAACCTGTGATGGTGCGTTCTACCGCGAAAAGAAACTTGCGGTTGTTGGTGGCGGAAACTCTGCTGTGCAAGAGGCACTCTTCTTAACTCGATACGCAACACATATTGATCTTCTTGTCCGAAGTACATTGAAAGCAAGCGATGTCTTGATTAAAGAACTTGATGAACATGTGCAAAGTGGAAAGATTACAATTCACCTTGATACGCAAACTGAAGAAATTCTTGATACCGATGGACGAGTCCGTGCGGTTCGTGTGGCAACTGCTAGTGAACCAGCGCGCGAGATTGCAATCGACGGAATCTTTATCTTCGTTGGGCTTGAGCCAAATACCGGATTCTTGAAAGACAGCGGAGTCGAACTTGATGAAGTCGGACTTATTGTCACCGATAAGCACCTGCAAACAACGCTTCCTGGTGTGTTTGCGAGTGGTGATGTTCGAAGTGGCGCAACAATGCAGATCGCAAGTGCGGTAGGCGAGGGCGCAGCTGCAGCACTCTCTATCCGAGAATATCTCGACAATCTTAAACGTTAAGCAACGTGATTTTTTACAAACGATTCGAGCTGTGCAATAATTGCCGGCTCGTTTGTTTCAATAGCAACTTCTCGGGTTCCAAGAATAACTCCTGCATAGGCAAAGTTATGTGAGCCACTAATAGCAACCTTTGAGCCGTCAGGCATCATGAAGATGATGCATTTGGCATGAAGGTATGTGTCGCGTTCGTAGGATGTCTTTAGGCCGCTGAGTGCGATACTGACGGTAAGAACAGCCTTGTTAAGTGCTGTCGCTTGATTTGGCTTGTTGAAATAGAAGGTCGTGTTGTTCTTCTTGAGAAGTCGAGCGAGTTTACCTGTTGGGCAGTACTGTGAGACGAATGTAATAGCGATTGCCTCTTTTGCGAGTTCGCAGGCACGTCGATAAATAATTGATTGGCCAATGAACCCACCGTCAAGAAGGACTGAGAAGTCGACGAATTCATGAGAGATACTTGGGTGATTGCTGGCGCTTTTGTCGGTTGATTGAATGCGTTCTTGCTCATCAACTAATCGGTCGGCAACTCGTTCGTTTGTAATACGGAACATGTAATCGACATTCTCGATACCGCCTTCGTACGTGTTGACGCCCCCAAAACTAAAAACGGTATCATCAACGATGCACCATTTGCTGTGTGTTCTGCCGTTAACAATAGTGACGCGACCGCGACCAAGCCAGTGGAATTTTACGCCAGCCTTGCGAAGGATCTTGACCATTGAGGCCGTCTCTTTTCCGCCTGGGCTGTAGTAGCTAAAAGGAAGAAAACCAGTGGTTACTTCGCCGAATGTAAAAATGTCAGCAGCAACGACAACTTTGACGCCACGTCGAGCGGCTCGTTCGATAGCATCGACCAACGTATGGGTTGCCGTGTGGTCGGCGAGCACCATTGAGAGAAGGTACACTCGCGATGTTGCCTTGTCGACGCATTCGGTTGCCTGTGCGACATATTCGGCGGGTAAGAGTAGTTTCATCGTTTGTCATTATATACTGCTTCCTTAAAAACTGCTAAAATAAGGGCAAAAGAAAAGGAGAAGTACATGGCTACTTATACTGAGGTAACTTCAGGTGATATTACAGACGGCGTTGTGAACGTTATTATTGAGATTCGTAAAAACGAACGAAACAAGTATGAATTCGATAAAGAAACCGGTCGGCTTTTCCTTGACCGCGTCAACGGAACAACACTTGGGTACCCAGCTGACTATGGCTATATTCCAGAAACACTCTGCGAAGACGGCGATCCACTTGATGCGCTTTTGATCATTGATGAATCAGTGCCTCATGGAACTGTAGTTCCATCACGGCCAATTGGCGTTCTTTACTTCGAAGATGATGGCGAGATGGACGAAAAACTCATCGTTGTTCCTGCTGATGATGTCAGCAAAGACCATATCAAAGATCTGAGCGACCTTGGTGAAAACTTCAAGAGTGTTATTGAACACTTCTACACACACTACAAAGACTGGAAGAAAAACTGGACTGGTGTTGAAGGAAAGCTCCATGGTTGGGGTGACGCTGAGGCAGCGATCAAAGTAGTTCACGAATCAATCGCTCGTGCAGGCAAGTAGCCTTACGCAAGAAGTTGTTGAGGCTTCGCAAATGCTCGTCGTGGAGACCTTTCGGTCATTCCGCGGCGAGCTTCTTGCTTCGTATGGGCATATTGCTAGTACGCACAAAGTTGACGGTTCGCTCGTGACAGTGCTCGATAAAAAAGTTGAGAACACGATCAAGTCAGTGCTCGCGGAGTCATTTCCCGAGCTAAGTTTTAGGGGTGAGGAGACGGGCCGATCTGGCAAAGATAACGCTTATTGGGTTATTGACCCAATCGACGGAACAACGAGTTTTATTCGTGGAACGGGCCGTTGTACAAATATGGCAGCGCTCATGGTGGGCGGTCAGCCTATTGCAGCAGTTATTTATGATTTCGTTCAAGATGTTTTATATACGGCTCGAAAGGGCGAGGGTGCATGGATGAATGGCGCCCGCATTTCTGTAAATGAACACTCGATTGCTGGTGCATTCGTCGATAACGCGAACCCTGTATCCTACGATCTCATCGCAAGATACTTCGCTAAGCACGGTGCTCGACTGTTTCAGCCGACTGGTGCTTCGGGTCGATCTTTGACTGACGTTGCTTCTGGTCGAATGGAAGGCTATGTTGTTCACAACACTAAAGTGCTCGAACACGACTTGATGCCAGGCCTTTTTATCGCCCTCGAAGCCGGTGCAGAGATTGTTCCACTTGATTCAGCTGAGCCGTGGAATTCTGCGGAACCTGGCAACTACGCGGTTGTCAACAAGAAGCTCGCAGAGCACATTCGCGCTCACCAGCTATAAATCTTTTGATTTCTTTCGTGTCTTCTCGCGAATAATACCCGCAGCGCGACCGATACTTTCAATAACACCAAGCTGACGAAGTTGTGAGCGTAATTTATTACGAGCATGCGTTGTTGAGACGAATTCGAGCCATGACTGTTTTGGCTGTGATGTTTTTCGAGTGATAACCTCGACGATATCGCCATTTTGAAGGGGCTTATCAAAAGCATGCATTGCACCGTTTACGCGAAATCCGTAAGTGTGTTTACCGATATCGCTGTGGATTAAGAACGCGAAATCAAGAGGGAACGCGCCTTCAGGGAGGTTGTAGATGTCGCCTTTTGGCGAGTAGACGAAAATGCGATCACCGAATAAGTCGACACTGAGTTGACTGGCAGGAATTTCATCACCATCCTTTAGTCGAACGGCAATCTCTTGAAGCTGTGTAATCCATTGCATGTGGCCAGGTAAAACCGAACTCTTCTTCTTGTTCATGTAGTCTTTCGAACTTTTTTGCTCATGGTAGTGGAAACTTGCCGCAAGTCCACGTTCGGCATATTCATGCATTTCATCGGTGCGAATTTGGAATTCAACGATTTGCTTTGAAGGGGTGAGCACAGTTGTATGAAGGCTTTGGTAGCCGTTTGGCTTTGGTACGGCGATATAATCTTTAATGCGAGCAATCATTGGTTGATACATCGAGTGAAGAAGGCCGAGTACGCGGTAACAATCTTCGTTCGTGTCGACGATAATACGAAGCGCCATGAGGTCATAGACATCATCAATATTGCCATCAGCCTTACGGAGCTTTTTGTGGAGGCTATAAATACTTTTCACACGGCCATTGATCGTGTGGTGGATATTTTGCTTCTTGAGCGCCAGCTCTACTTCGTCGCGAACCGCCCCAAGTTTACGGGTGCTTTTACCGAGTCGCTTCCGGACAAGGTTTTGGAGATGTTTGAATTCTTTCGGATCAAGGTAGCTGAACGCGAGTTCTTCGATCTGCATACGGACACGACCCATACCAAGACGGTCGGCCATTGGGCCAAAAACTTCGAGGCTTTCGCGGGCGATTTTGATTTGTTTCTCTCGTGGCATGTGTTGTAACGTTTCGAGATTATGGAGTCGGTCGGCAAGTTTGATGATAATCACACGAACATCTTGGCCGATGGCAATCAAAAGTTTAGAGAGATTATCTTTTGTTTGGGGAAGGTATTCAGCAAGGTCTTGCATACCAGCACGAGCTTGCGACACTTTCGTGACACCATCAACAAGGAAAGAAACATCCTTACCGAAGAGTGACTCTAGGTCATCGAGAGTGGTCTCGGTGTCTTCAACTGTGTCGTGAAGCACGCCTGCAAGCACAGTATCGATATCCATACCCCAGTCAATCAACGTTGCTGCAACAGAGAGAGGGTGGATGATGTACGGTTCGCCACTTTTGCGTTTTTGCTGGCTGTGAGCCTTTGTAGCAATATCAATTGCATGCTCAAGTTCGAGGAGTTGGTTCTTCTCGTACATTGGCTTTGCTAAGAGTAATAAATCTTTCTTATTCATAGTCGTTACTTAGTAGTATACGGGACGTTGCGGTTCGGCGGTAGAGGGTATATAATCAGGAACATATTAGGCTAATGGTTATAAAAAACAGGAGTGGGCTTTCGTATGTCTAAGACAAAGATTGGTATTAATGGATTCGGGCGCATTGGCCGAAACGCATTTAAGATTGCATTCGACCGAAGCGATCTTGAAATCGTTGCAGTAAATGACCTAACAGACACAAAGACGCTTGCGTACTTGTTGCAGAACGACAGCAATTACGGTCTCTACAAAAATAAAGTTGGATATGACGACACAGGTATTATCGTTGATGGTCAGCATATTACGGTGCTTGCAGAACGTGACCCAGCATTGCTTCCTTGGGGTGCATTGAACGTTGATATCGTGATTGAGTCAACTGGCCGTTTCACTGAAAAAGAACAGGCTGAGCTTCACATTACTGCTGGCGCAAAGCGCGTTATCATTAGTGGTCCAAGCAAGAGCGAAGGCGTCGACACAATTGTCCTTGGGGCAAACGAAGATGCAATCGAAGGCGCAAGCCACGTTATCAGCAACGCGAGCTGTACAACAAACTCACTCGGTGCGGTTATGGCGATCCTCGACGCAGAATTTGGTGTTGAGAAATCACTCCTTACCACTGTACACAGTTACACAGCAAGCCAGGCAATCCAGGATGCTCCTTCAAAGGATCTTCGCGAAGGTCGTAACGCTGCAGAAAATATGGTCCCAACTTCAACTGGTGCAGCAATCGCTGTCACAAAGACACTTCCACAATTGATTGGTAAGTTCGACGGACTCAGTATTCGTGTTCCAACTCCGGTTGTTTCAATTAGCGACATTACTGTCCTTCTCGGACGCGACACAACGGTTGAAGAAATTAATGATACGTTCAAGCGTGCTGCAGCCGAACCTTTTTACAAGGGTATCCTTGGTGTCAGCGACGAGCCACTTGTGAGCCGTGACTACATCGGTAACACACACTCTGGTATTGTCGACCTTCTTCTTACGAAGGTTGTTGGCGGAAACCTCGCTAAAGTGATGGTATGGTACGACAACGAATGGGGTTACTCAAACCGACTTGTTGAACTAGTAGCGGATGTAGGCAAGACCTTGCATCAGTAAGGCTAAACCGCTTATACTTTAAAGCATATGAAGATCTATTTGGGCAGCGATCACAACGGACATCACTTGAAAGAGAAGTTGTTTGCGTACCTTGCGAAACATAAATATGACGTAGAGGACGTCGGCGGGCATGAACTTGACCCGTCTGACGATTTTCCTGATTTCGCACAAGCTGCTGCACTGCAGGTAATTGGTGATACCGACAGCGACCCCCGTGCAATTCTATTGTGCGGAGGTGGCCAAGGAATGGCTATGGCGGCAAATCGTTTTCACGGTATTCGGGCTAGTGTTGTCTGGGACGCATTTGAAGCAAAGATGACCCGCAATGATAATGACAGCAATATTCTTTGTCTGCCGTCACGCATTTTTGATGAAACGGCCGATGCTGAGTGGCAGAATGTTGTCGACACATGGTTGAAAACGCCATTTGCGGACGCGCCACGATATCGACGACGCAACGAACAATTGGATGAACTATAGAAGATGAGTATTATTGCGCCAACAATTATGGTTGAGACACTCGACGAGTATCGCGCTGTTACCGATAAGTATCAGCCGTTTACGCAACGAGTGCATATCGATATTAGCGACGGCGAATTTGCGCCAACGTTTTTATTGAGTGAAGCGCAGCTATGGTGGCCAAAAGAATGGCAAGTTGATATCCATGCGATGGTCACTCGTCCTTCTGAGCACATTCCTCAGTTAATTGCACTCAAGCCAAGCATGGTTATCCTTCATGCTGAAACGAGTGAGAACATTGTTGAGCACTTGAATCAATTGCAACAAGCCGGGATCAAAGCCGGCGTTGCATTGATGCGCTCAACGGTTCCGGCGAATGTTGCTGGTGCAATTAGTGCAGCGGATCACGTTATGATTTTCTCTGGTGAACTAGGGAAGAATGGCGGGCAGGCGAGTTTTATGCAGCTCGAGAAGATTCGATTAATCAAAGCAATTAAACCAGATGTTGAGATAGGTTGGGACGGTGGCGTGACGATTGAAAACGCATATACCCTCACACAAGGTGGTGTCGACGTGTTAAACGTTGGCGGTGCGCTCGCTGAGAGTGACGACCCCGCATCAGTCTATCAACAGCTCGTAAAAGAAGTTAATAAACACGGAGTTATTTAATATGACACAGCTGACAATTCCCCACATTGAGCAAAAGGCGAAGACAATTCGCGAAGATATCATTAAGATGCTTGAAGCAGCTGGTAGCGGGCACAGCGCTGGGCCACTTGGCTTAGCTGACATTTTTGCTGCCCTCTACTTCAATATTCTGCATATTCGCCCTGAAGAGCCAGAATGGCCTGGTCGTGACCTCATCTTTTTGAGCAACGGACACACCGTTCCTGTACAGTACGCGGCAATGGCGGAAGCGGGCTTTTTCCCTAAGAAAGAGCTTTTGACACTTCGTAAGTTCGGAAGCCGCTTGCAGGGTCACCCAGAGCGAGAACGCCTTCCTGGCCTTGAAAACACGAGTGGGCCACTTGGAAGCGGGCTTTCTCAAGCTGCTGGCTACGCGTACAGTCTTCAATACCTCGACAATGAACCGCATCGTTTTGTCTACGTCGTCATGGGTGACGGTGAGCTGAATGAAGGTAATATTTGGGAAGCAGCAATGTTTGCTGGTAAATATAAACTGAGTCAGCTTATTGGGTTTATCGATCGAAACAATATCCAGATCGATGGAACAACCGAAGACGTGATGCCACTTGAAGATCTTCGTGGTAAGTGGGAGTCATTTGGCTGGCATGTTGTGGAGATCGATGGTCACAACATTGAAAGTATCATTGATGCAACGAGCCAAGCTCGGGCAATTACAAACCGCCCAACGGTGATTATTGCTCACACGATTCCTGGTAAGGGTGTCGACTTTATGGAGTACGACTACCGATGGCACGGCATCCCGCCGAACGCAGAGCAAGCAAAAGAAGCACTGCAGAAATTACGAACACTTGACGGAAAGATTACACACGAAGGAGTTGGCGCATGAGTTATCCTCTACGACTAGATATTTATGGCAGCAATGTCACACTTGAGCCAACTCGTGCAGGGTTTGGACGAGGGCTCCTTGCAGCCGGGCAAGCGAACGAGACCATCGTTGCGCTTTGTGCTGACTTGACTGAAAGTACGCAAATGCACCTTTTCCGAGACGCATTTCCGAAGCGATTCATCGAAGTGGGTGTCGCTGAACAAAACCTTGTGACCGTTGCGAGCGGACTTGCTCGTGCAGGTAAGATTCCTTTTACGAGTAGCTACTCTGCATTTAGCCCAGGTCGAAATTGGGAGCAAATTAAGACGACAGCCGCATTGAACAACCAGCCTGTGAAGATTATCGGTTCTCACGCCGGCGTGAGCGTCGGTCCAGACGGAGCGACTCACCAGATGCTTGAAGACATCGCCCTTATGCGTGCAATGCCAAACATGATCGTTATCGCCCCTGGCGACAGCGTTGAAGCCGAGAAGGCGACAAAGGCGATTGCAGAAAACGGCAAACCAACCTACATGCGACTCGCACGTGAAAAAACTGCAATCTTTAGTACTGATGACTCGCCATTTGAAATTGGCAAGGCGTACGTCCTTCGCGAAGGCCACGAAGTGAGTTTGTTCGGAACGGGCACGATGACGTATCAACTTCTTGTTGCTGCACAGCTTCTTGCTGAGAAAGGCATTCAGGCTGAAGTAGTTCACGTGCCGACAATTAAGCCACTTGATGACGACACTCTTCTTGCAAGCGCACGAAAAACAGGGCGAGTGGTCACTGCCGAAGAGGCACAGGCGGCTGGTGGATTTGGTGGAGCAGTTTCAGAACTTCTTTCAAGCAAGCTACCTACACCAGTGCTCCGAGTTGGTATCCTCGATCGCTACGGTGAATCAGGCACGCAAGCAGAACTCCTCGATTACTTTGGACTGAGCGGTGAGAAGATCGCTGAACAAGTAACCGGTTGGCTCGAAAATACACCACGTTATCACCAGGAATTTTAAGGAGTTATTATGGGACAAACAATTAAAGAGATCCGAGAAAATACCCTTCGTGCGCGTCATTTGATGCAACGGAGCCGTCAGCAACATTTCGCCGTTGGTGCATTTAATATCGACAACCAAGAAACATTGATTGCGATTGCTCGTGCGGCGCAAAAGCTTAATGCTCCTGTCCTTGTTGAGTTGAGCGACGGCGAAGTAAAGGCCCTTGGCATCGACAACGTTCGTGACATGGTTGATAACTACAAAACTGAGTACGGAATTGAAATGTACCTCAACCTTGACCACAGCCCAAGTGTTGAAGATTGTAAGCGAGCGATTGATGCAGGATACGAATTTATTCACATCGATATCTCTCAAGCGAACCACGACGCAACTGAAGAAGAAATCATCGCGAAGACAAAAGAAGTCGTTGAATACGCGAAGTTTACTGGCGCACTTGTTGAAAGCGAACCGCACTACTTTGGCGGAAGTAGCAATGTTCACTCAGAAGGTATTGATTACGAAGAAATTAAGAAAACGTTCTCAACTCCAGAAGGAACAAAATCATTTGTTGAAGCGACAGGTATTGATACCTTTGCTGCGGCTGTCGGTAACCTTCACGGCAAGTACCCAGTCCCTAAAGAACTTGATCTTGAGCTTTTGCAGAAGATTCGTGATTCGATGGATGTCCAGATTAGTCTTCATGGTGGAAGTGGTACTCCGTCACACTTCTTTGAAGAAGCGGCTCGCATTGGTGTGAGCAAGATTAACATCAACAGCGACATGCGTTTTGTTTTCCGTAATGAACTTGAAAAAGTTTTGAAGGATAACCCAACTGAATATGCAGTGGTGAAATTGATGCCACAAGTGTATGGTGCGGTTCAGGCTGTAGTTGAAGAAAAGATTGCCGCATTCGGTAGCGCTGGAAAGGCCGTCATTTAGTTCATGTCAGTTCCGACAATTGTTACTATCGGCAAAGCGACGCAAGACGTGTTCTTGAAGAGTGCCAGCGCCTTTGATCAACTTGAGCACAAGGGTGTAAAGTATGAACAACTTCCGGTTGGTCAAAAACTTGATCTTGATGAGGTAGTCTTTGCAACAGGCGGCAACGTCACAAACGCCGCCGTTACCTTCGCTCGCCAGGGGCTTCACAGTAAGTATTCTTGGTGCATCGGTTCAGATGTTGCCAGTGAGGCAATCTTGCAAAGTCTTGATAAAGAAGGTGTTGATACCTCTGGTGTATTCCAGAGTGATGATTTTCGCGCAAGTTACTCAGTTATTTTGATGCTTGAAGGCGGGGAGCGCACAATCCTCAATTACAAGGGAACAATGCCAACTGCGGATAGTAGCGAACTTAACTTGTCGGTGATTGATGATGCTGATTGGATTTACGTTTCGGCATTAAACGATATGGACTTACTTGAGCGAATCGTGAGTCGTGCTGCTGAGCATGGTACGAAAGTTATGCTTAACCCGGCAGGTGTTGAGTTGAAGAGCCCTGAAAAGCTCAAAGGTCTTCTTGAAGACGTTGAAATCCTCACGGTAAACAAAGAAGAAGCGCAGATGATTGTTGAAGGTGAGTCACTTGAAGAGCTTGCTCGACATGGTAATCACTATTGCCCGGTCGTGATCGTCTCTGATGGCCCAAATGGTGCAATTGCAAGCGATGGAAAAACTATTATTTCTGCAGGCATGTATGAAGACGTCCCGGTTGTTGATCGTACTGGCGGTGGTGACGCCTTTGGCTCAGGCTTCTTGAGTTACTATGCTCAGGGCAAGTCATTGAAAGAATCAATCATTTTTGCGAGTGCGAACTCGACATCGGTTGTACAGCAAGTTGGAGCAAAAGAAGGAATATTACATAAGGGTGTGGCGCTTCATGATATGCCACTCACGGAAAAGGATTTTTAACGTGTCAAAGTTTTTAAGTGATTTATTAGATGCGGAAGAGCCGCTATTTAGCCAAGCTGTCAAACAACTCGAAGAAGTGAGCGGTAAAACCGGCGCTGACGTACAGCTTATTGGTGATATCACAACAATGGCACACGATAACCTCCGGAGTCTTGGCCTTAACCCAGCAACTGCAACTGGTGAAGAAGTCTACCGAGCATTGCTCGGGCGCGTAGAGCTCGATATTAAGCGGCTTGTCACGGTCATCGGTGCCGAGCAGAGTAAGTCTGAGGACGTGCAGTATATGGTGCCATTTATGGTGAAGGCGGCAAATAGCGTTAAGTTTAATCGTCGAGTGTTTGTATTAAAGCACGACCGCGCGAAAGACTTACTTCGCCAGATGCCACCAAAGCAGCTTATGGAGAAACTTGGCTATACTGACGTTGAAGCGATGTTTGAGGGCGAAGACTTCGATGAAATTTACACGGCACTCCGTTTTTCTGAAGGTCCGGACTGGCTCAACGAATACAACGAACTCTTTAAGCAAATTACGCCAGCTGATTATGAAGAGCGTGATCTTCGAATCATTCAGATGGACCACAACAAGTATGTTGATCTTGCTGCACACTTTGTACAGAAAAAGCTTCACAACGTCACTCACAGTAAAGAGATGGGTATCATTGTTGTGACGCCAATGCATACAAAGACAATGCGCGGCCTTGCTCTCAAGACGCTCCCGCTCCTTTTCCACTACATGAACGAAGTGAAGTTGTATTCAACATTCTTCAAGTTGAAGAGCGCAAAACCTCATTTTGGTGAAACCGTCGTGAACACGCTAATTGCCGACCCGGGCATCGGAAGTCAAATGGTCGGTAAGAATATCCACTGGCGTGTGATTCAACGATATCTTGGAAAGCACAAAGAAGATTCGATCTCTCCGGTTGCCTTCCAGCCACACGTACAACCTGAAGACCTTCACTGGCGTCGTGCTGAGGACTTGTTGTATCAACTTGATCCAGAGCTCGAGTTTTGGAAGGACCGCGACTACGTAGCGTTTAATTACGATGGTTTCCCGGTTGCTTTCAACTTGTTTGACGTCAGCTTTGCCTACTCAAATCAAGAACCGTACGAAAAGCGATACGCCTACCACTTCCGCGAGAGTCTTTGGAACGAAATATTCGTGCGATACATGGGCTTCAAAAATCTTGAAACACAGGTGCTTGAGCAACTTGATAACGATATGATTGCTCCTGAAAAACTTCCTATCGTACGAGCAAGTAAAGCAAAGACACATGGACTCCGTGTACAAAATGCAAAGAACGATCTTCTTATTCGACAAAAATTGATTGACGCAGCTGAAGAAAGTCTTGATGGTGTCATTGAAGAATTCGACAAAGCATTTGAGCTTTTAAGTAAGTACGATAAGACTGTCACAATTTTTGGTTCCGCTCGACAGCTTCCAGATGAGTCGGTGCTTGGCGGTGCGTACGATCTCGCTGCACGATTTGCGCGAGAAGAGTTCGCTGTTGTTACCGGCGGTGGTCATGGTGTGATGTCTGCGGCGAACCGTGGTGCATATGAAGCAGGTGGTCAGTCTGTCGGTCTGAACATCCTCTTGCCTCACGAACAAAGCCTTAACCCATATACCACAGCAAATTTCCAATTCCAGCACTTCTTTGGCCGTAAAGTTGCAATGACACTTGATGCAAGCGCATACCTTTACTTCCCTGGTGGCTTTGGCACACTCGACGAACTGTTTGAAGTAGTGACACTCCAACAGACGCATAAAATTCCAAAGGCACCGATCATTCTTGTTGGAAGCCATTTCTGGCGTCCATTTGACACAGTCATCCGTTCAGTTCTCCTGGATACGTATCAGACAATTGTCGAAGAAGACATGCAACTTTTCCATATCATGGACAACTACGACGACATTGTTGAGTTCGTAAAGAACTACGAAAAAAGCACACGCAATAAGAAGTAGTCGCGAGGGTTTACAATTGCCCGTATGGCGACTATGCTAGTAACAATATAACTGCGAGGCGGTCACACAGTATGGCACAGGGGTTGGGCAATAAAAAAATAGTGATAGCGATTATCGTCGCAGCAGTCCTGTTGGTTGCCGCAACGGTACTGATCATTGTGCAACAAGCGAATCGGAATAATGTCGATACGACTGTCGAGACTTCTCAACAGCCCGAGACTACACAAGAGACAACGAAGCCTGAACCTGAGAAAGAAAACAGCGACGAAGCAATGACACCAGCTTCTGCGCTCGATCCATCAACCGTTTCTACAATTGATATTCAACCGCTTGATTTGACGGTGTCGTATGTGAAGGGTATTCCTGGTTTTGAATATCAAATACTGAGAACCGCTCAGGGAACGAAATACGCCGAGCTGACAAACGAAGCTATAAAAGGTACAAAATGTACCGATGATACCGGGGTGTTTGCTTCAATTATTGTCAGTCCTGGTGACGCCGAAGCACCAACACTTGATGCGAAAACCGTTGTTGAGGGAACGACCTATGGACTGTCTCTCGCAAGCAATACTTGTACAAATAATCAAGAACTTCTTGATAAGTTTCAATCTTCATTCTCAAGCGCCTTTTCGCTTTTGAAGAAGATGGCTCCTGCAGATTCTTAAGATCAACCGCTCATGATGAGCCAGCAGCGACTAGTGTTATAATAGAATAATGGACCAACGATTTAAACTCGTTTCTGACTATCAGCCTACCGGTGACCAGCCGACGGCTATTGCTGAATTGACCGCTCGACTCGCTGCGGGCGAGAAAGAGCAGACGCTCCTCGGTGTGACCGGTTCAGGTAAGACATTCACCATGGCAAACATCATCGCGAATCGCCAAGTTCCAACACTTATTCTCGCTCACAATAAAACTTTGGCTGCTCAGCTTTACAGCGAGTTCAAGAAGTTCTTCCCTGAAAACGAAGTTCATTATTTTGTGAGTTACTTTGATTACTACCAGCCTGAGGCATACATTTCGAGTAGTGACACGTATATCGAAAAAGATAGTAAGATTAACGATGAGATTGATCGACTGCGTCACGCTGCAACAATGGCGTTATTGACGCGCCGCGATACGATTATTGTCGCCAGTGTCAGTTGTATTTACGGTATCGGTTCACCAGAGACGTACTCTGAGATGTCTATTACTTTGAAAAAAGGCGAGCGACGGCAGCAAGATAAATTCGTTCGTCTTCTCACTGACATTCAGTATCAGCGAAACGACATCGACTTTCATCGTGGTACGTTCCGCGTAAAGGGCGACGTTGTCGACGTGTATCCAGCTGGTAGTGATATTGCCTACCGCATTGAATTCTTTGTCGATGAGGTTGAGCGTATTACTCGTATCGACCCACTCACTGGTGAAATTTTGGGTGAACCAGATGAGATTAGTATTTTCCCAAGTAGTCACTACGTGACACCGAAGCAAAAACTCGAAGTCGCAATCGAACGGATTAAGGCTGAGTTTGCTGATCGGCTTGAGTTCTTCGAAAAGCACGATAAATTCCTTGAAGCGCAGCGTTTAAGCCAGCGAACAAAATACGATATCGAAATGCTCGAAGAAACAGGCTTCGTAAAGGGCATTGAGAACTATAGCCGATATCTAACGAACCGTGAAGAAGGCGAGCAGCCAGCAACGCTCCTTGATTACTTCCCGGACGATTTCTTGTTATTTGTTGATGAAAGCCACATGACACTTCCACAGGTTCGCGGTATGTACAATGGCGACCGAGCGCGAAAAGAAGTGCTCGTTGAACACGGCTTCCGCATGCCAAGTGCACTCGATAACCGACCGTTGATGTTTGATGAGTTTAATCGCCACATGAATCAGGCTATTTACGTTTCTGCGACACCAAGTGACTACGAGATCTCTCGCAGCCCAACGCCAACACAACAGGTGATCCGACCGACTGGTCTGACTGACCCGCATATCTTTATTCGCCCAACTGAAGGCCAGATCGATGATCTTATCGCTGAAATCCGCGAGCGAGTTGCAAAGAACCAACGTGTTCTCGTAACGACGTTAACGAAGCGCATGGCTGAAGACCTCACGACCTACTTACATGAACTTGATATCAAGACGGCGTACATTCACAGTGATGTTGATACGTTGGAGCGTGGTGACATTTTAGCCGACCTTCGCAGTGGCGTGTACGATGTGCTTGTGGGTATTAACCTTTTGCGAGAAGGGCTTGACCTTCCTGAGGTGAGCTTGATTGCAATTATTGATGCCGATAAGGAGGGCTTTTTGCGAAGCACGAGTGCGCTGGTGCAGATTATTGGTCGTGCCGCACGCCACCTTGAGGGTAAGGTATTAATGTATGCTGATAAAATTACCGATTCGATGCGCCGGGCGATCGACGAGACCGACCGACGTCGCAGTATACAGGAAGCGTACAACACCGAACACAACATTACTCCTGTCAGTATCGCAAAGGGGATCGACGAAGGGCTTCGGGCGATCATTCCAAAGAAGCCTGACGAAAAGCCTCGTATTGACCTGAAAAAGATTCCTCAGCATGAATATGCCGGACTCGTCAAAGACCTTTCAGCACAGATGGAACTGGCCAGTGCGAACCTCGAGTTTGAAAAAGCTGCTGAACTTCGTGATTTAATTTCCGAAATTCGCCAAAAGATGGCATAAACCACTGCATATTACAGGGAGACAGTATATAATGTATCCTATGACAAAAATCTCTGATGATGACGTGCGGCATCTCGCACAGTTAAGTAGCTTGCAGCTTGCCGATACTGAAGTTGACGCCTACCGAAATGACATTGAACGTATCATTGGATACATCGAACAACTAGGTGAACTTGATACGACTGGTGTTGAGCCGACCTACCAGGTCACCGACCTGCAGAACGTGTGGCGCGAAGATACAGTTGATACGTACGGGCTTGATCGTAAGCCATTGCTTGCGCTCGCTCCTGATACGGACGGACATCACATTAAAGTTCCGAAGGTACTATAACTATGCGAACGATTGAATCTTACCGAAATAATACTGCTGTTGAAAATGTTCGTGCAGCTATTGAAAAAGCTCGTGAGCACGAGAGCTTTAATGCAATCCTTAGTATTTCTGAAGAACGTGCACTTGCTCGGGCTGAAGCTGTTGATGCGGGTGAAATCACTGGTCGTCTTGCCGGTATCCCTTTTGTTGCTAAAGATAATTTCTTAACGCTTGGCGATACGACAACCGCGGCAAGTACCTTCCTTGAAAATTTCTCTGCGCCACTTCAAGCGACAGCGATTGAAAAACTTGAAGCTGAAGGTGCGATTTGCATCGGAAAAGCCAACCTTGATGCCTTTGCTCACGGTGGAAGCACTGAAAACTCTGCGTACGGACCAACAAAAAACGCCTTCGACCAAACGCGTGTTGCTGGTGGAAGCAGCGGTGGCTCTGCGGTGGTTGTGGCGCTTGATATTGTCCCATTCGCGCTCGGGAGCGATACTGGTGGTTCAATTCGCCAGCCAGCCAGCTTTAACGGTGTCGTTGGTGTAAAGCCAACCTACGGGACGGTCAGTCGTTACGGTGTTGTTGCGATGGCGAGCAGCACTGATACAATCGGCGTTCTGACTTCGACTGTTGAAGATGCTGAAGAAGTGATGGATATTATTTCTGGCCGAGATAAAAAAGACATGACGACTCGTCCTGATTTTTTCACGCCAGTTCTCGAAACAGTTTCACCAAAGAAAATCGGTATTATTCGCGAATTTATGACCGATGATGTTGATGCTGATGTCCGTGAGAGCACCCTTGCCTACGCAGAAAAACTTCGTGCACTTGGTCATACGGTTGAAGAGGTGAATCTGACAATGGTGAAATATGCACTCGCGATGTACTACATCGTGGTTCCAGCCGAAGTCAGCAGTAACCTTGGCCGTTACGATGGGATTCGCTATGGTCGTCGTGCTGACGAAGCAACACTCGGCGCAGTCTACGGTGCTTCTCGCGAACAAGGATTCATGCCAGAAAATAAACGGCGTATTATGATCGGAAGCTACGTGCTTTCAAGCGGATTCTTTGACGCCTATTACCTGCAGGCCCAAAAAGCCCGAACCATGCTCATTAACGAATATAACCAGCTATTCTCTCAGTACGATGTACTTATTGGGCCAGTTGCGCCTACTCCAGCTTTCGCCCTCGGTGCAAATACCGAAGATCCAATCAAAATGTACCTTGCTGACATTATGACCGTATCTGCAAGCATGGCGGGGCTTCCTGCGATCAGCGTCCCGGCAGGTGTTTCAAAAGACGGACTTCCTATCGGCGTCCAACTTATCGGTCAGCAGCAGTCTGATGCTGAGTTGCTTGCACTTGCAAAACAAGGAGAGTCGTCATGATGGATCAATCAGTTGGTATTATCCTTTTTTGCGCAGCGGTGTTAATTGTTGGTGGACTTTTGTTTGTGATGATTTCACTATCAAAGAACAGTCCAAAAGCACTCGACCAAGCCAAGTATCAAGACCGCTGGTTCCGCATTGAGCGTGAACTGGTTCGGGACGTCGCGGCAACGCACTCGCTCTGTGTCCTTAATGCTGACAAACTACTTGATCAGGCGCTCCGTGACCGCGGACTTTCAGGCAAGACAATGGCCGAGCGTATGAAGCAATTCCAGGGTAAGTGGTCGAACGGCAACGGCGTATGGGCTGCTCACAAGCTGCGCAATCGGCTTGCTCACGAAGCAGACGCAAGTGTTGACTACGACCGAGCAAAGCAAGCCCTGGTTGCGTACAAGCAAGCCCTAAAAGATGTAGGAGCAATTTAATGGCAACAGTTTACGACAATTATGAAATGACCATCGGTATTGAGTGTCACGTGCAGCTTGCGACAGCAACAAAGCTTTTCAGTGGTGCAGATAATGACGCACGCGACAAAGAACCGAACACTGCAATTAGCCCTATAGACTTCGGACTTCCTGGCATGCTGCCAGTTCTTAACTATGAGGCGGTTCGCCTTGCAGTTCGAGCGGGTAAAGCGCTGAACGCTGAGATTGCGAATATTAGTCGCTTTGACCGAAAACACTATTTTTACCCAGACCTTCCAAAAGGCTACCAAATTAGTCAAATGTATCAGCCAATTATTCTCGCTGGACATATTGATGCGCCACTCCTTGACGGAAGCTCAGTGCGCGTTCGCATTCACCACGCTCACCTCGAAGAAGATGCAGGGAAGTTGACCCATGTCGGCACACACAGTCTTGTTGACTTGAATCGAGCGGGAACGCCACTTATTGAAGTTGTTTCTGAGCCCGACATTCATTCTGCTGCGGGCGCAAAAGCGTTCGCTGTTGAGCTTCATCGCCTGATGACCTATGCAGGGGTAACTTTAGGCAATCTCTACCACGGTAATATGCGTTTTGATGTGAATATCTCTGTTGCTAAAAAAGGCGCAACCGAACTTGGTACACGCGCCGAAGTTAAGAACCTTAACTCATTCCGAAGTGTTGAAAAAGCTGCTGAATACGAATTTAAGCGCCAAATTGACCTTCTTGAAAAAGGCACGGCGATTGTTCAAGAAACTCGTGGCTGGGATGAAGCGAGCAATAAGACTGTTTCTCAACGCAGTAAAGAGGACGCTCAGGACTATCGTTACATGCCAGATCCTGACATTCCACCGATTGTATTGAGTGCTGAAGAAATTGCAGCCATTCAGGCTGAGGTTCCAGCGCTTCCTTCGACATATCGTGAGGCGTGGCAACCACTTGCTCTCGACAGCTCGGTTGTTGATGCATTGCTTGCCAAACAAAGCTATGCGGTTCTTATTCTCACAATTCAAGAGAATGCCGGCGATGATATTGCTCGCCGTGTTGCACACTGGTTTGCAAGTGCTGTTTCTCAGTCAAATGAAGATAATGCAGTGGTTGCAAGTAATGTGGCGCCAGAGGGCTACATCGAGCTTGCGCAGATGGTTGCTGACAAGAAGCTCTCAAGTACGGCCGCAAAAGAGGTCTTTGTCGAGCTACTCATAATCGATAAATCTCCACTTGCCATTGCTGAAGAAAAAAACCTGCTCCAGGTCAGTGACGAGGGCGAACTTGTGGCGATCGTTCAGGCAGTGCTTGATGATCCAGCGAGCGTACAGTCAGTTGCCGATATCAAGGCTGGCCAAGATAAGGCCATCGGCTTCTTAGTGGGTCAAGTAATGAAACGATCTGCTGGTAAGGCGAATCCATCACTCGTTCAGACGATTATTCGCGACATTATTAATAAGGAAGGGTAACCTATTATGAAACAGCCAACGAAGGCTATTATTTGTGCTGCAGGGCTAGGGACTCGATTCCTTCCGCAAACAAAAGCGATGCCGAAAGAAATGCTCCCGTTAATTGACCGCCCAGTTATTCAGGTGATTGTTGAGCAGGCTGTTGCCGCTGGCGTGACTGATATTATTATTGTCACTGGCAGTACAAAGCGTGCGATTGAAGATCACTTTGATCGAAGTGATGAGCTTGAGGCTGAACTCCATGAAAAGGGAAAGCACGACAAAGCAGATGAAATCAAGCGAGTCGCTGAACTTGCAAACTTTGTGTACGTTCGCCAAAAAGGCACCCCTAAAGGTAACGCTCGACCACTGCTTAATGCGCGCCACTTGATTAACGATGACGAACCGTTCTTTGTTTTCTTCGCTGATGATTTCTTCCGAAGCGAAACACCGTGGCCACTCCAGCTCAAAAAAGCCTACAACGAAGTCGGTAAGTCCGTCATCTCATTGATTGAGGTTGATCCCGTTGATGCCGACAAGTACGGTATGGCGAGTTTGAACGAAGAAAAGAGCGACCGCCTCTTCTCTATTAATGGATTGGTTGAAAAGCCGGGTAAAGAAAATACTCCTTCTAATTTTGCTGCGGTAGGAAGCTATTTGCTGACACCTGAAATTTGGAAATACCTTGAGCAGGAAAAAGTTGGTAACGGCGGCGAGATTGGCCTTGCAGATAGTATCAACGAACTTGCGCAGGAAGGTGAAGTATATGGGTACTTTATCGAAGGCGTATGGCATGATACGGGCGATCAGTTCAAGTACATTAAGGCAGTCATTGACCTTGCACTCGAGAGTGATGAGTACGGCGCGCAACTTACTGAGTTTTTGAAAGAACGATTGAAAAGCTAGTTTGCACTTTTGGCAACAAAAGTATACTATGAGCATAAGCGCATAAAAAAATAAAAAAAGGAGCAAACACATGAGTTCGGCCGCAGAAGTTCTCGTTATTATTGTTTCAGCCGTACTGGCAATCTTCTTGATTGTCGCAATCATACTGACTATCTATTTAATTCGTCTTTCTGCCGAGATTCGGCGCATTGCCAAAACAGCACAGAGCACTGTTGATACTATTGAAAATGCAGTCTCGAGCGCGACAAAGCTCATATCACCCCTTGTTTTTGCAGAGACAATAGGTAAATATATTACTAAGTACGCAAACCGTAATAAACGAAAGGGTTAACATATGTCAAAAGGAAAAATCGCCGTTGGAGCACTTATTGGAGCCGTTGCAGGATTTGTCACAGGTATTCTTACCGCACCAAAGAGTGGCAAAGAGACTCGTGAAGATATCAAGACTGCTGCTGAAGATGTAAAAGAGACTGTCGTAAAGAAGTCTGGTGAAGTTCGCGAAAAAGCAGAAGAAGTTGCACACGACGTTGCTGACAAAGCAAAAGAAGTCGTTGAAGAAGTGACTGATAAAGCGACCGATCTAAAGACTCGAACCGAGAAAGCCTATGAAGGTGCTCGTAAGGGTTTCACAAAAAAGACTTCTAAAAAGTAGTACGAAGTAATTACTATGACGAAAAAAGCAGTACAGCGAATTAAAAAAGAGAATGAGTTTGGCGCAAGGCGCGCTATTCTCGAAGATCTGTTCTTTGATTTCAATGTCTCTCGAAAGCAGGTCTATTGGATGAACTTCATCCGTGGCTTGTTTTTCGGTTTCGGTAGTATTCTAGGGGGTACGCTTCTTATTGCCCTTTTTGCTTGGCTTCTTAGCTGGCTCGTTGACGTCCCCGGTGGCGTCGGTGAATTTATTCAGTTCATTATGAACATCGTACAAAAAGATAGTTAGTTCTTAACTTTCTGCCATTTTATACTGCAAATGAAGGCCTTGTTCGCTATACTAAGAGATAGCGATGGGGGTAGAATCAAAAACACAAATCCAAACAGAGGGGTTGCTTGCAACCTCTGATTTTGTACACCTCCATAATCATACTCACCATAGTCTTCTTGACGGTTTAAGTAAGATCCCAGCACTTGTCGACAAAGTAAAAGAACTCGGCATGAATTCAGTAGCAATTACCGACCACGGCACAATGTCTGGAACGATTGATTTTTACAAATCTTCACTAGCTGCGGGTATTAAGCCAATTATCGGAATGGAAGCGTACGTTGCGGCTCGAACTCGCCATGATCGTGACCCACAAAAAGACAAAGGTCGCTATCACCTTATCATCTTGGCAATGAACAATCAGGGCTACCAAAACTTGATGCAATTAAGTTCTAAAGCAAATCTTGAGGGTATGTACTATAAGCCACGTATCGACCGTGATTTGCTTGAAGAGTTCAACGAAGGACTTATTATCCTTTCAGGTTGTGCGAGTAGCGAATTGGGCGAGCATCTTCGTTCTGACAATTACGAAGAGGCTAAGTCGATTGCCTCATGGTATAAATCGGTTTTTGGTGATCGTTACTATCTCGAGCTTCAAGATCACGGTCACGTTGATTCTAAGACCGCCTGGGACGTGCAAATTAAGATTAATGGATACCTTGAGCGATTGGCTGTTGATCTTGATATACCGCTTGTCGTGACGAGTGATGGTCACTATCTTTCTCATGACGACCAAGACACGCATGAGATCCTCCTCTGTGTCGGTACCGGTTCATTCTTGAGTGATGAAAAGCGTATGTCTTTGAAAGACTTTGAGCTTCATGTGACTGACCCGAAAGAAATTATTGAGCGATGGGGGACAACTCACCCAGAAGCCGTTCGAAATACTGGCCGTATTGCCGAGCGATGTTCAGTTGAATTGAAGCTTGGTCAAATTTTGATCCCGACTTTTGAGACGCCGGGTGATCACAATGAAAAAACATATCTCGACTTGTTGGTCTATCAAGGGCTCGCCAACCGCTATGGTGGCGTTGAACTTGAGGCTACAGAGTCAATGACAATCGAAGAGGCAAAAAAGACTGTTTCTGAAGAAGTGTTGACGCGTGCCGAATATGAGCTCGGCGTTATCGATCGAATGGGCTTTAACGGGTACTTCTTGATTGTCCAAGACTTTATTAACTGGGGGAAGAGTCGCGGTATCATCTTCGGGCCAGGTCGTGGAAGCGCGGCTGGATCGATTATTGCGTACGCAGTGCGTATTACTGAGCTTGACCCATTAAAGTATGACCTTCTCTTTGAGCGTTTCTTGAACCCTGACCGTATCAGCATGCCCGATGTCGATATTGACATCCAAGATACTCGCCGCGACGAAGTGATTCAATATTGTACTGAGAAGTATGGTGTTGAGCGTGTCGCAAACATCGTAACATTTGGTACGATGGCTGCTCGTGCGGCGGTTCGCGATGTGGCACGAGTATTGCAGGTTCCATATGGCGAAAGTGACCGACTTGCAAAGCTTATTCCGCCTCCAGTGCAAGGGCGCCATATTCCACTTTCTCGAAGCGTGATTGACGACCCAGATTTGAAGCACGAGTATGAATCAAACCAGGTCTCAAAGCAAGTGCTTGATTACGCAATGCGCCTTGAAGGGACGATTCGAAGCCATGGTGTGCACGCCGCCGGTGTCGTGATTGCTCCTGATGACATCGTGAAGTTTGCGCCTGTCGAAATGTCTCAAAAGGGCGTGGTTGCAACGCAGTATCCGATGGGTCCTGTTGAAGAGATTGGCCTTCTTAAGATGGACTTCCTCGGTCTTTCTAACTTAACGACTATTAATAATGCGCTTCGTATTATTAAAAAGGTATTTAACACTGAGATTGTACTTGCCGATATCCCCCTTGATGACAAGCCGACGTTTGAATTATTCCAAAGGGGCGATACGACTGGTGTATTCCAGCTTGAATCTGCCGGCATGAAACGATACCTTCGTGAGTTGAAGCCAAGTGTTTTTGATGACATCGTCGCGATGGTGGCCTTGTACCGCCCGGGTCCGATGCAGTTTATTGATAGCTTTATTAAGCGAAAACACGGTGTCGAAGAGATCTCTTATCTTGATAAAGGGATGGAAAACTCATTGAAGAATACCTACGGAATCCTTGTTTATCAAGAGCAGTTCATGCAGATTTCAAAGGAATGGTGTGGATTTACCGGTGGTCAGGCGGACACGCTTCGTAAGGCGGTGGGTAAAAAGAACATTGACCTCATGCGTAAGGTGAAGGTAGATTTTGTTGAAGGCGCGATGAAAACAAGTGGTGCAAAGAAGCAGGTTGCGGAACTATTCTGGGATCAACTTGAAGAGTTTGCGAACTACTGTTTCAATAAATCTCACGCTGCGTGTTACGGACTTATCTCATACTGGACAGCGTACTTGAAGGCTCACTACCCCGAGGCATTCATGGCAGCACTCATGACTAGTGACGCTGACGATATTGAACGACTTGCGATTGAGATTACCGAGTGCAAGCACATGGGTATCAAAGTACTTGCGCCTGATGTGAACGAAAGCTTTGTTGAATTTGCGGTGGTGCCGGGTAAAAAAGAGATTCGCTTCGGTATGGCTGCAGTCAAGGGTGTTGGGACGGCAGTTGTTGAAGAAATTCTTCGTGCTCGACAGGACGGAAAATTCGCAACGGTTGAAGACTTTGCAAAACGTGTCTCAACCTCTCGCGTGAATAAAAAAGCCTGGGACTCACTGATTAAGACCGGTGCGTTTGACGCGATGGCTGATCGCTCTGACCTTTTGTTTAATCTTGAAACCATTCAAGCTTTCGCTTCGAAACTTCAAAAAGAAGCACTGAGCGGGCAGACTGATATGTTTGGCAGTATGATTGCGGCGAATATGGCACAGCCATCGGTCGCCTTTACACCCGCACCTGTTAAGCACACCGAAAAAGAGCGGCTCTTATGGGAACGAGAAATGCTCGGACTGTATATTAGTGCGCATCCGCTTGATAACTATGATGCGTACTTCCAAGAGCAAACATTGCCAATAATGGATATTAGCCCTGATCTTGAAGGGCGGCCAGTGACTGTCGGTGGCCTCATCGCTTCGTCCCGTTCGATCGTTACGAAAAGTGGCACAAAAATGGCCTTTGTAAAACTCGAGGATAAAACGCACGAGATGGAAATTATTGTCTTCCCGAAGCTTTATGAGCTTATTGGCGCAAAGTTAATACAAGATACAGTTATTCGTGTGACAGGCAAGGTGAATACTCGTGATCGAGATGGCAATCCAACGACTGACGTAAAGCTGATTGCTGACGATTTGATTGTCATTGAAGATAAAGAGCTTCGTGAGTATCAGTCGCATGGCCGCAAGATGGAGAAGCCAAAGATGAGTAGTGGCGTGAAGGCGACGCGACGAGCAGCGTTACGAGCGACAGCTGTCGGCGCAGCTCCGGCTCCAGCGCCTGTGGTTGAAGCTAAGAAGGTCGATGCACCCGTTTCTGCACCAACAGCCGAAGCGCTGAAAAAAGTCTTCGTTCACATTAAAGATCCAAACGATCAAGAAGCACTTTTGCAATTAAAGAAAATATGCCGGTTATTCCCAGGCTTAAGTGATATTGTCCTCGTGCTTGGCCCAGATAAGCAGTCAGCGATTAAATTACCATTCCGCGTTGACGGAACTGACGAGCTCGTTGGCCGGTTGGTGAAAGTCCTCGGCGAAGACGCGGTTGTCCTGAAGTAACTACACGCTGAGCGCGTAGAGTGCAATTCCTGCGGCAACACTCACGTTAAACGATTCTTTTTTTCCAACCATAGGAATTTCAATAATATCGTCACATTGAGCGATAAGTTCAGAGGTAATTCCTTCAACTTCTTCGCCGAGAAGAAGGACGATTTTCACTGGAGCGGTATAATCGGCGAGCATGACGCTTCGCTCATCTTGTTCGAGTCCAACAATTCTATACCCAGCTGCTTTCAGTTCGTTGAGCGGCGGCTCTTCGCTGTACTCAAAAGGAACAAGTGATTCAGCGCCAAGGGCAGTTTTACTTATCTGCTTTGTGAGTTTTTCAGCAATATGCGGCAGGCGAGTATCACCTGTGCTGATTGGGTAGGGCGTGTAGCCACTTAAGATGATCTTCGCAATACCAAATCCCTCTGCAGTTCTGAAAATTGCTCCGACGTTATGAGTGGAGCGAATATTGTGGGCGATCACGATGATTTCAGGCATGTCTTGCATTATACCACTATAAAATGCTTGTGTTTTTTGGTACGATAAAGAGAATGGACGAAGATAAGATTCAAGAACGCGCTCGCGTCGAGGACGAGAACAGTACACAGCAGCGTGCGGCTATTCTGGGAGCTTCATATCTTGATACGCGACCGATAGAGGCAACACTTCCTCTTGTTCCTGGGGTACTTGATGTTGAGACAATGCATAAGAGCCGCATTATCCCACTTCTTGCGGGGAACGATTCAGAGCCATGGCAATTTGGGATGACCACTCAAACACCTCAATCACTTGTTCGTGAACTGAAAGAAAAATACGCACTACAAGCGCATAATACGCAGTTTTATTTGATTAGCCAGGGTGGATATCGCGCGTTGATGCTTCGTTACGATCCGCCAAAGGTTGTTATTCATGATGATATCGAAATTGCTGGTACTGGTGATAGCGAAACGATTGAAGCAGTCAGTAAGACTTTGAACGCAGTCGGAAGCGACCAGGTATTTGATTTCTTGATTGATCAGGCCGACAAACTTGGCGCGAGCGACATTCATATCGAAAACCAGCGTGAGGGGATTCGTATTCGTATGCGTGTTGATGGCGCACTTCACCCGGTCGCCACACTTGACTCTGACCGATATCGAGTTATTCTTGGAGCACTTGCTTCACGTGCTAACATTTCTACTGCGTCACTCGATCCGCAGTCTGGTCACATGCAAAAAGAGATTACTCGGGACGGTTCGATGCACTTGTTAAATATGCGTATCGAGGTTGTGCCAACGATGTACGGTCAGGACGCCGTGATTCGTTTGTTTAGTTACGATGAATCGATGCTTGATCTTAATCGGCTCGGTGTTGGCGCTCGTGAACGTGCAGAGATCGATGAAATCATTAGCCACCCTCGCGGCATGGTATTGATGGTTGGTCCAACCGGTAGTGGTAAGTCCACAACGCTTTACAGTATGATTACGTCTCTCAATATCCCTGATCGAAAAATCATTACCCTTGAAGACCCGATCGAGTTCGGTATTTCTGGCGTCACGCAGATTCCTGTCGATACGACAAACGGTCAAAACTTTGCCGAGCATCTTCGTTCGGTCCTTCGGCTCGACCCTGATGTCGTGATGGTTGGTGAGATTCGTGATGCCGATACAGCGAAAACGGCGATTCAAGCATCGATTACAGGACACCTTGTTCTCTCGACATTCCACGCAAACAATACTTCGGCAGCATTTAGCCGTATGATCGACCTTATCGGGGTAAATCCTATTTTTAGTACAGCCATTCGACTCGTGATTGCGCAGCGACTTGTGCGAAAACTCGATCCCGAGACGAAAGAAGCGTATGAACCCGACCAGGCAACAAAAGAATGGGTTCGGGCAGCATTAAAAGATCTTCCTTCCCATGTCGAAAAGCCTAACCTTGATAATTTCCAGCTATGGAAGCCGGTTATTACTGAAAGTTCACCGTTTGGTTACAGCGGCCGTATGGTTATTATGGAACAGATGGTTGTCGGGCCTGGTGTGCAAAAATTCCTTCGGGGAGATGTGCAAGATGTGCACGCGGAAATTATTGAGCAAACAGCGCGGGCTGACGGAATGATTACCCTTCTTGAACAAGGCGTTTTGGCCGCACTCCGAGGCGATACAACGCTCGAAGAGGTGAATCGGGTTATTTAGTAGGCAACCCCTTTCAAAACTTCAAATCTTATGCTATAATCAATAATCGATTGTATATAACAAAGTAAAAGTGAGACGTATATGAGTTTTCAGCTAATCCAAAAGGTAAATGACGAACAGCGTAAGGCTGCAGTTGTTGCTGCAAAGAGCGGTGACACCGTTCGTGTGCACCAAAAAATTAAAGAAGGCGCAAAAGAGCGTATTCAGATCTTCGAAGGTGTTGTTATTCGCGTTGACCGCGCTGATTCACACACTGCTCGAATTACTGTTCGTAAGATCGCTAGCGGTGTTGGTGTCGAGAAGAGTTTCTTGATTCACAGCCCACTTGTCGACAAGATCGAAATTACTCGTCGTTCTAAAGTTCGTCGTAACTACCTTTCATTCCTTCGTGAACGAAGTGGTAAGAGTGCGCGTCTTAAGGCTTCTAAGTTCGACCGCGAAGGTGTCAACGACGTTTCTGTCGAAGAGCCAGCAGTTGCTGAACCTGAAGTTGCTGCCGAAGCAGAAGCTCCAAAAGCCGAAGCTTAGTCATTCACTTCTTTGTAAAAACCTCCTTCTGGGAGGTTTTTTCTTTGCTACACTTAAAAGATGATATTGGGAATTGATGAAGTTGGGAGAGGGCCGTGGGCGGGACCACTGGTGATCGGTGCTGTAGTGCTTGACCCTGCATATACCATCGAAGGACTGACTGACAGCAAAAAGCTCAGTGCAGCGCGTCGTGAGCGGTTTGATGCTGAAATCAGAGAACATGCACTTGGCTTTGGGCTTGGGTGGGTCCATGCGGAAGAGCTTGATGAGATTGGGTTGTCTCAGGCGCTTCGTGTTGCAACTATTCGAGCAGTTGAGCAAGTTTCTGCGCCATACCATGAGATTATTATTGATGGAACACAGAACTTTCTGAGTGAAACGGCGAAAGGTTCGTATGTCACCGTGCTCAAAAAGGCAGATCTTCTCATCCCTAGTGTGTCAGCGGCTTCGATTATTGCCAAGGTAGCGAGGGATAAATTTATGGAGGAGCAAGCTGCCACGTACCCAGAGTATGGATTTGCCTCACATGTTGGCTATGGAACGGCAGCGCACAAGGCGGCAATTGATACGCACGGCGTTACTCCTCTTCACCGAACGTCATTTGCGCCTATAAAATTGGCACTTGCCACTACAGGCAAAACAACCAAGCAGAAAGGCGATGCTGGTGAGGATCGAGTCTCAGAGTATCTCCAAGCTGAGGGGTATGAAATTATCGCTCGAAACTGGCGCACGAAATGGTGTGAAATTGATATTGTTGCCTCGAAAAATGATATCGTTTATTTTGTTGAAGTTAAGTATCGAAAAGACAGCAGCTATGGTGATGGATTGGCCGCCATCACTCCAGATAAACAACGCCGAATGCATTTTGCGGCTGAGCTTTATCTACAAAAATATCCAAACAAAGACGCTCGACTTGCAGTAGTCGCGCTCTCTGATGAATTGGGTGAAGTGCTATTTCTCGAGATCGAGTAGCGCACGACGAACGACTGGTCCATCGCGTTCAAGAAGGTTGACGCGACCTTCGAGCTCTGTAAGGCCAATGGTGATATTGCGCTTCAAACTAATATTCTCTAACATTGGCGCGAAGAACTCGCCATATTCATTAAGCTGTTCTTGAGTTTCAAGCGATGAGGCGATGTAACGAGGGTAGGTATCGAAGTGTGTATCAGTCCCAAATTCCTCCACAATCCATGACCAGTTGTTACGAGTCCACTGCCACATGAATGACTTTGCATGGCGATTGCGAAGGAGCCAGACGAACCAGTGAGCGAAATCTTGCGAACGAACAAAGGTGCTGTCTTGAATGAGCGTAGAAAGACGACTGATTGTATCGGCGTCGATAGTTGAGGTAAGTGCACTGGCGATGTCATCTCGAAGCTCACTGTCGTGAGTATTTTTGTAGGTATCTACAAGTGTCGCAAACACGGTCGGCTCACCGTATCGTACCGCAACACTGAGGATGATCTCTCGAAGTTCTGGGTCGAGTGCCATGATTTCATTTGAATCGTAAAGCGAGAGTGCTGTTTCAATTGCTTGAGCGTTTCGGCTGTAAATAATCAACCCAATCACGGTTGCGCGAAGTTTTGCGTCAGCATCAGATTCACCCTCGATTGAGTCCCAGCCAAGTCGTGCGTACTGCTGGGCAACAATTCTTCCGGCATAAGCACGGAGAATATCTTCCTCGGCACTGTCGGGAAGAACAAACTTTTTTAGTTCACCGATTGCAAGTGTGATGATCGACCAGACCGCTTCGTTTGATTCGTCTTTGTACAATTCAAGAAGTGGCAGGATGGCTGATGATGAAATAACGCCACCTTGCGCAAGCAACGTTTGCTCGTGCAGGACGCGGAGTCGTTCGACTGCGGAAAGACTAGGGAGTACTGCTTGAATTCGAGCGAACAACGCTTCATCGTAGTGTGTGATGAAGTGTGCAGTATTACCTTCATTTAAAATAAGCGGCGAGGTGTGTGTTCGTGTGAAGGTAACAGAACGCTCCGAAAGCTGGGTTGGTGCTTCTGAACAAGTCGTATTAAGAGGGATTGTCCAAAGACTTTCAGACAACTGGTGTGGCCCAATAAAGAATCGCTCTTGTGTGAGCGTGACTTGCCCGTCTTTTTCTGTCGCGTGAACCACAGGGAAGCCTGGCTGTGTCATCCACTGGCTCATGAAGGCCCCGATATCTTTACCTGATGCAACGCTGAGGCAAAACCAAAGGTCAGCTGCTTCGGTGTTTTGATATTGATGCTTTTTAAAGTAATCTTGCAAGCCAACGCGCATCGCCTCGTCGCCAATGTAGGTCTGGAGCATACGAAGGAGGCGACCACCCTTCGCATAGACGATTGAAGGGTCAAAAATCGTATTAATTTCATCAGGGTGAGAAACGTCGGTCTGGATTGACTGCACGCCATCAAGGCTATCGCGTCGAAGTGCGCTAATCACTTCGTGGCTTTCAAAGTCGAGCCATACATTCCAGGTCGGCTCGATTGCGTCGATTGCAACGTATTCCATCATATTGGCAAAGCTTTCGTTTAGCCAGAGGTCATTCCACCATTTCATTGTGACGAGATTGCCAAACCATTGATGGCTTAATTCGTGAGCAACAACCGTTGCAACATATTGCTTCGAAGGAAGAGAGGTTGTTTCGGGGTGAGCGAGGAGGGCAACTTCACGGTAGGTAATAAGCCCCCAGTTTTCCATCGCACCTGAAGAAAAGTCGGGCAGCGCGATGTGATCGGATTTTGAAAGTGGGTAAGGAACACCGAAGTAATCATCGAAGAACTCGATGGTGCGCACAGCAATATCAAGTGCAAAAGTGAGGCTTTCGACCGGCTGCACGGGTGTTGCCCAGACACGGACATCAACGTCAGTATTTGTCTTTGCTTCAACTGAGTGAAGTTCACCGACAACCCACGCAAGCAGGTAGGTGCTCATGCGAGGTGTTTGTGCGAACGTCGTGACGAGCATATTGTTCTCAGTTACCTGGCGAGTCGAAGGCATATTACTGAGCGCAACAACATCTTGTTCAGTTGAAAGGGTGAGGTCAAAGGTCGCTTTTGCTTCAGGCTCATCAATACAAGGGAATGCTTCACGGGCATAATGACTCTCGAATTGCGTTGCAAGGAGCTCTTTCTTGACGCCATCTTGCTCGTAGTAACAAGGGTAGAGGCCGTGCATAGGGTCGGTGATTTCACCAGAGAAGGCGATAACGACGACGTGGGGGCCCATGGTGATATCTTGATGGTGAATGGCAAGTTCATCATTTTCATGATGAGAGAAGGTCGCTTCTTTTCCGTCGACGGTCGCCGAGGTGATGGTGAGGTCTTTTGCATGGAGTCGAATCTCAGGTTGGCTGACGAGGGATGCACCAGTAATAGTGACGGTCCCTTCGAAAACGCGAGCTTCACGCAAAAGGTTGATGGACAATGTGTAGTTATCGGGCACGAAGGACCGAATGAGTCGAGATGCAATATTCATACTCTTATTGTAGCAAAATTAAGATTAGCCGTGCATAGTAGAAGAATGAAATTGCGTCAACGTCGCCTTCTTGGAATTGTCATCACCGCGGTATTACTTATGGTGACGGTATGGCAGGTGGCGCCACAGCTACCGCCTCTCGAAACCACTCAACCAGAAGCGGTCCAAGGTGCGGAGATTGGCTCAGCAGTGACTGCGCTCGAAAGTCTCGAAGTAAAAGGTCGGGCGGCAAAAACTGGCTATGCTCGTGCAGAGTTCGGTGATGGATGGAAAAAGGTAAATGGGTGTGACACGCGAAATATCATCCTTAATAGAGATATGACAGAGGTGGTGGTTGATGAAGCGTGTCGAGTGGTATCGGGGAATCTTAACGATCCTTATACTGGTGCAATGATTGCATTTACTCGCGAAAATAGTAGCGCCGTGCAGATTGATCACGTGATTGCACTTTCTGACGCTTGGCAAAAAGGTGCACAATTACTGACGAGAGAGGAGCGAATTCAACTTGCGAACGATCCGCTTGAGCTGATTGCAGCAGATGGGCCTGCAAACCAAGAAAAGGGTGATGGCGATGCCGCAACCTGGCTTCCGAAGCAAAAAGAGTTCCGCTGCGAATATGTCGCGCGACAGATTGCAGTAAAGCAAAAGTATCGCTTATGGGTGACAGAGGCAGAAAAGATTGCTATGGCTCGGGTTCTTGCAGCGTGTCCAGGGCAGCCGCTCCCCGAGTGAGACTATTTATTAATCTTTAGGCTATTAACAACAGCTGTCACATTTGTCTCAAGAGTGGAATTATACGAGTAGCCGTTAACAACATAGCCATTAATCTTATCGCCCTCGATGGAATGCATGCTCTCTTGGTCAATTATGTAATACGAAGATCGTTCGAGTTTATATGAATCGGTGAATCGAACCAGGACAGCGTCGTAATCATCAATTTTGAGTTTCTTTGCCTCGATAAGTTCGCCGACTTGTGAGTTAGTAATTTGAGCACTTACTTTTGCGAGCAATTCATCAACTGCAGGTACTTCACCGGTCACTCCTCGCACTTGTATTTGATCAAGCGCATCACTCGGACTCCCAAATCCAATCGCGAGGATACAGTCTGATGCTCGTTCGGCTACTTTTACGCTATAGCCTTCTGGTGCGACGAAACTATAACAAGGTGTCTCGATGAGTCCAGTTGCGCCTTCGGCAGAAGTTATGCCCGTGGCTGCAATCTCTTGCTTTGTGTCGCTACGTGTTGATGTCTCGTTAGCTAAACTGCTGATAGCTTTATATGTTTCAATGGAAACGGCGATCCATAGAGGCGAAAGGAGAAGTGCGACCCCTCCAATGATGACGCCTGCCAGGCCGAGGCCCTTGCCTGGTGTTTTCTTTACGAGAGCGATAATACCGGTAACGAGCGATGCAATAGCTAAAAGGATAGCAATTGGCCACAAGACGCCAAGGAGGAGCGCGGCGATAGAGAGGATTAGACTTGTGATCGCAAGACCTTTCGAACTACTTACTGGAGGGACTGGTGCGACTGATGAGGGTGCTTGAGGTTGTGACATAGTAGGTTCTTTCTCCTTAGTGTAAACTAACTATAATAGTATCATGGCGTGGTGTTGATATTGATTTAAGCATTTGTGCGTGGTATAATAAAGGGAGTACAGTATTCCGGCCAGCAGGTCGGATTTTTTCATAAAGAAAGGAAATTATTATGGATGAACTAAACCTAAAGCAGCTCACCGCTGCGGTTCACACAATTGCTGACGAGAAGAATCTTCCCGAAGATGTCGTTCTTTCAGTTATTGAACAGGCGATTGCCGCTGCATGGCGCCGAGACAACGGTGAGCGTGACCAAGAAGTCCGCAGCGAACTTAACACTGTCGATGGAACTGCCGTTGTCTATGTAGGACGTGAAGTTGTTGAAACCGTCGGAAGCGACGCGCACGAAATTAGCCTTGAGGATGCACAGAAGATCAAGAAGGATGCAGTTCTTGGTGATATCATCGAAGATAAGTACACTGTTGAAAGCTTTGGCCGTGTTGCAGCTCAGACTGCAAAGCAAGTTGTCCTTCAGCGCCTTCGTGAAGCTGAGCGTGAAGTCGTGCTCGCTGAGTACGAAGATAAAATTGGTACCGTCGTTAACGGAACTGTTCAGCGCGTCGAACCTCGTGTGGTTCGTGTTGAAGTTGGTAAGGCGAGTGGTATTATTCCACAAAGCGAACAAATTCAGGGCGAATACTACAGTATTGGTGCTCGCATCAAGGTGCTTATTAAAGACATCGAACGCGAAAACCGTGGTCCTCAGCTTATCTTGAGCCGTGGAAGCGAATCTTTCGTTGAATACCTCTTCCGTCAGGAAGTGCCTGAGCTCGACAGCGGTGCTGTTGAAATCAAGGGTATTGCTCGTGAAGCTGGTCGTCGTACAAAGCTTGCGGTTGCAAGTACTGTGCCTGGTGTTGATCCAGTCGGTACATTCGTTGGTGGTCACGGAACTCGTGTTCAGGCTGTCATGAACGAAATTGGTGACCAAGAGAAGATTGATATCATTACGTTTGATGAGTCATCTGAACAATTCATTAAGAACGCCCTCAGCCCAGCTGAAATCAGCAAAGTTGTTATCAACGAAACTGACAAGCGCGCAACTGTGTACGTCAACGAAGACCAGCAATCAATTGCAATCGGTCGTGGTGGACAGAACGTTCGTCTTGCAAGCCGCCTTACTGGCTACGAACTTGATATCGAGCAGGCAACCGCTGCGGCTCGTCCTGCAGTCGAACGACCAAAGAAGAATATCGAAGATAGCCTTCTTGACGCCGTTGAAGATTCTGGCGACGAAGCGTAGTCATCTCTGACGCTCAATAATAAATTAGCACTCGCTTGACCCGAGTGCTAATTTTGCTATACTGGATATATGAACCAGTTGCGGAAATAAAACGCTTGCGCTGATAACCCAGGAGGAGAATACTATACATATGGCTGACGACTTTTCGGACTTCATCGCACACCTTACCGACAACGCTCGGACGAGTTTGCATCACGCAACATTGATCGCTCAAGGCTACGGAAGTCCTTATATTGGAACCGAACATTTACTACTTGGGGTTATGGCCCAGGGCGCTTCTGTTGGTGCCAAAATTCTCGCTGACGCGGGTGTCACGCTCGACCGTGCTCAATCGGCACTGAGCGATGTACCGGTTGTCACGCCAATGACGAGCGGCATTATGACAAAGAATCTGAGCGAGACTGCAAAGCTTACTCTTCGAATGAGCTGGGAACTTGCGCAAGAATTCCATCATGATTATCTTGGGACTGAACATATCGTCTATAGTATCCTCTCTCAAAAGAATGCTCGTGCAACCGTGCTTCTTCGTGATATGAATATCGATACCACTGATCTTATGTCTGAAATCGAGGAGTACCTTGATCGCAATAGTGATAGCGCTCGCCCTGCGCAAGACGAAGCTGCGGGTACTCGACAGAAAGCGCCACAAAAAGGTGCATTGGGAATTTTTGGTACCGACCTGACTGCACGTGCAAAGGCTGGTCAACTTGACCCTGTGATTGGGCGCGGAGAACAAGAAGAACGCCTTATTACTATTTTGAGCCGTCGCACCAAAAATAACCCCGTCTTGATTGGTGAGCCGGGTGTTGGTAAGACCGCTATCGTTGAAGGTATCGCACAGCGTATTGCCTCTGAAGACGTGCCTGAACACCTGCTCGATAAGCGCATTATTCAGCTTGACCTTGCCGGTATGATCGCGGGCACAAAGTATCGTGGTGAGTTTGAAGAACGACTCAAGAAGGTTCTCTCTGAGCTGCAAGAACAAAAGAATATCATTCTCTTTATTGACGAACTCCACTTGCTCGTTGGCGCCGGTGCTGCTGAAGGTGCGCTTGATGCAGCAAATATCTTAAAGCCAGCATTGGCTCGTGGCGAAGTTCGCTTAATCGGTGCAACAACACTTGATGAATATCGAAAGCACATTGAAAAAGATACCGCGCTTGAACGGCGTCTTCAATCAATCACCGTGCCAGAACCATCAATGAAAGACGCGATTGCAATTATGAAGGGACTGAAGCCCTACTACGAAAAGCACCACGGTGTCACGATTAGTGATGAAGTAATCGAAGATGCGGTGTATATGGCCGACCGTTATGTCAGTGAACGATTTATGCCTGACAAAGCAATCGATGTCATCGACGAAGCCGCCGCTCGTGTTCGAGTAAAAGCTGGTCACAAGCCAAGTAAGGTTCGTGATTACGTAAAACAGCTCAATAATCTCAATGAAAAGATGGAAGAGTCGGTCGTGAGTGAAGATTACGAACGGGCTGCGCTTTATAAGACCCGTATTAGCCAATTGACTGAGAAGCTTGAAGAAACACGCGCTGAATTCGAAAAGAAAACACCCGTGACACTTACTGACGACGACATTGCACATGCAATTGCGGTGATGACTGGTATTCCTGTAAAGCGGGTCCAGAAGTCTGAAGCGAAGCTGCTTCGTAAGCTTGAATCTCACCTTGAAAAATATGTGATTGGCCAGGAGGAAGCGGTTGAAAAAGTCGCCCGCTCGATTCGCCGAAGCCGGAGTGGCGTTGCAAGCAGTAAACGTCCGATTGGATCATTTGTATTCATGGGGCCAACTGGTGTTGGTAAGACTGAACTTGCCCGCGTGCTTGCTCGTGAAGTATTTGGGAGCTCAGACGCGCTTATTAAGATCGACATGAGCGAACTCGGCGAAAAGCATATGGCGAGCCGCTTGCTCGGTGCGCCTGCTGGGTATGTGGGGTATGACGATGGTGGCCAGTTAACCGATAAGGTTCGTCGCCAGCCATACAGTGTTGTGCTCTTTGATGAGATTGAAAAGGCAAGTTCAGAGATCTTCCACTTGTTGCTACAGGTACTTGAAGACGGCACGCTGACTGACGCCAAAGGCCGCAAGGTAGACTTCACAAATACGATTATTATCCTGACGAGTAATCTTGGTGCTGACCGAATGATGAAAGAATCAAGCCTTGGCTTCCACGCGGTAACCAAGAAAGATCAAAAACAGCTTGAAGAAGCGCATGAAGAGAACGCCAAGGCAACACAGCAAGCACTTGCGAAGTTTATGCGCCCTGAGCTCATTAACCGTTTTGATGCTGTGGTTACTTTCCGCGCACTCACTCGTAAAGAAATTGGAAAGATCTTCGAATCGCTGCTCGCCGAGTTGCAAGAACGGCTTGTTCGTAAGGGCGTGCACCTGGTTGTGACGCCGACGGCTAAAAAGGCGATTATCGCTCAGGGTTACGATGAGAAATTTGGCGCCCGGCCACTTCGCCGTGCAATGCAAGACATGCTTGAGCATGATATCGCTGACGGAATTCTTTCTGGTGAATATGATAAGGGAACTGTGCTTCGTGCAACGGCACAAAAGGGTAAGGTTATCTTAACTGTAGATACGGAGAAGTAAGAAGATGCAGAAGCATCGAACAAATCGAGTCGGCGCAGCAATATCATTTGTTGTTGCCGGCCTTTTTATTCTAATTAGCAGCTTCGTATTCCTTAACCGTCAATTTGTCATGGATCAACTGGCGGTATGGGCGTATACCCCTTCTTCAGAAATTGAATCGATTGAAAGTAAGACGGCTATGACGAACCGTGGGCAATTTGTGTTTTATGCAACGCATCCTGAGGTCGCGACCGCTGAGCGTTTCAACGAGCTCTGCCCGCGCCAAGAAACGCAAAGTCCAATTCTTGGCTGTTACACTTCGGAGGATAGGATTTACATTTACAACGTTGCCGATGAGCGTTTGAATGGTATTGAAGAGGTGACCGCTGCTCATGAAATGCTTCATGCGGTATGGCATCGAATGGATAGTGCTGAGCAGAAACGACTCGGTCAACAGCTTGAAGCGGTGTATGCAAAAAGTACTGATGAAGCGTTTAAGAATCGAATGTCATATTACCAGCGAAATGAACCGGGTGAATTTCAAAATGAATTATATGCCATTCTTGGCACGGAGCAAGCCAAGCTAACCCCCGAACTAGAACGTCACTATGCCCAGTACTTCACAGATCGACAGAAGGTCGTGGCATTGTATGAACAGTATAATACGGTATATGTCGGGATCCTTGCCCAGCTCGAAACGCTTGCGACACAAATGACGACGCTTGGGAAGAGCATTGATGATAAAAGTGCGAATTATACTGCACGATCAAGTTCGTTCTCTGCACAAGTGGACGCCTTTAACGCTAGAGCAACCAGCGGACAATTCTCTTCAACGAGTCAGTTCATGAATGAGCGCGCGATATTAATGAATACCTCACGTCAACTTGATGCCGAACGTGATTCGATTAACGGTGATATTACGCTGTACGGTACATACTATGCACAGTATCAAGAACTTGCGAAAGAACTTGATGTCCTTAATAAAAGCATCGATAGCTACGAGCTTCTCGAAGCTGGTTCAGCACTATAAGAACGTAAGAATAGGGTGATATACTAACGAATATGGTTAAGTTACGAACACAATATACGTGTCAACAGTGTGGCACTGTTTACGGTAAGTGGGCTGGTCGCTGCGAAAATTGTGGCGAGTGGAATACACTTGTTGAGCAAGCAACCGAAAAAGCACAGTCCTCTGTAGCCAAGGCCGGAAGTAGCGGGAAGTCTCTTGAAGTTCAGTCAATTCGCTCGATGAGCTCAGAGCAGGGCGATGATCGTTTAAAGACAGGTGTTGCTGATCTCGATATCGTCCTTGGCGGCGGTGTAGTGCCGGGTTCGGTCGTTCTTTTGGCTGGGCAACCAGGTATCGGAAAGAGTACGCTTCTTCTTCAGGTGACAGCTCATATTGCTCAGAGCTTCCCGGTACTATATGTCAGTGGTGAGGAATCAGCGAACCAAGTTGTACTTCGTGCTGAACGGCTCGGCGCGCAGACACACGAACAATTAAGTTTTGCTTCAAGTACCAGTGCAAATGATATCGCCGCAACAATCCTCAAAGGCGAACATAAACTGGTGGTCGTTGACTCGATTCAAACAATGTCGCTCGACGAAATGACCAGCGCACCCGGCACGGTTAGCCAAATTACCAATAGTAGTAATGTGCTTATTCGTGCAGCCAAAGCAGCGGGTGCTGCAGTGATTCTTGTGGGGCATGTTACTAAAGAAGGAAGCATTGCGGGGCCAAAAGTTCTCGAGCACCTTGTTGATGTTGTCTTGCAATTTGAAGGTGACCGCTACGGCGGCTTTAAGGTTGTGCGCGCGGTTAAGAATCGTTTCGGAGCAACGAGCGAAGCGGCTATTTTTGAAATGTATAAAGAGGGGCTCCGAGTCGTTGAAAACCCATCGGCAGCACTGCTTGCTGAGCGGCAATCGGCGGACGGCTCAGTAGTTTTGGCGACGCTCGAGGGCACTCGGCCACTGCTGGTTGAGATCCAGGCACTTGTGAATCCGACGAGTTTCGGGTATCCTAAGCGTACTGCTAGTGGATTTGATTTGAATCGCCTTAATCTTTTAATTGCTGTTCTAGAGCGAAGAACAAAATTGAATTTATCGGACAAAGACATATATATCAATGTCGTAGGAGGTATCCGACTCAATGACCAAGCAGCAGACCTTGCGGTGTGTATGGCAATTGCCAGTGCCGCGGCTCAGCGCCAAGTTGATGACGGGATTGTCGTCTTTGGAGAAGTTGGGCTTGGTGGAGAGATCCGCTCAGTTATCGGAAGTGACAAGCGTATTGCTGAGGCAAAAAAGCTTGGATTTACGAAAGCGATTGCCCCAAAACAATCAGGAGTGTCTCGTTCAACATTTATCACAGAAGTCGGTGATGTGCGAAGTGCACTGATCGACTATCTACAAAAGTAAAGGAATATATGGATATATTTATTATCATTGTGTTGCTAGCAATTGCAGCACAGACAACATACATTACCGTCGCGACCACTCGCCGTGCAAAAAGCCCAGCCCGTGGTCACGCCCCGGTATTTGTCGACACCTCAGTATTAATTGACGGACGCATTATCGCCGTCGCAGAATCAGGATTTGTTACCAGCACACTTTGCGTTCCTCGTAGTGTGATTGGTGAGCTACAGTTTCTTGCCGATAACGGCGACACCGAAAAGCGAACCCGCGCTCGTCACGGGCTCGATATCGTTGCAGAACTTCA
>Ga0247806_10000188_pt1 | contig 42753 bp, 28 predicted proteins | sample UWRJL059202B1_FD_179935 | JGI IMG/M metagenome (GOLD analysis project Ga0247806, IMG submission 179935) | Plant litter microbial communities from Arlington Agricultural Research Station in Wisconsin, United States - UWRJ-L059-202B-1 | ecosystem: Environmental > Terrestrial > Plant litter >... | reverse complement strand
CCAAATCTCCAACTTCACTTTCTTCGATAAAACTTAAAGATTCACCTTCAAGTGCTTGTTGCGAAGCATCGCGGTGAATTTTGTATCCGTTTAATTTGTAGACCATTTGTGTAAAACCGGAACAATCAATTCCGAAAGGTGTTTTTCCGCCCCAAAGGTAAGGTGCGTTCAAGTACATAAAAGCAGTACTTATTAAAGCGCTTTTTGGTTTTACACCACTGGTTTTTGTTCCTTCGAAATCAAAGTTTGATGTATTGATTTCGCTGTTATTTAAAAAAGATAACGATGCGCCAAGCGGAATTGGCAATAATAAATTATCCGAAGACGTGATGTAGTCAATCAAATCTGCATTTAAAATAATGGCTTCTTTGCTTAGCAGATTGTAATTTGCCTCTGAAATAACCTGATATTGTTTAGAATCGACCCAGCCTTCATAATCATCAAACTGAATCTTTATTCGGGCCCATTGATTTTGACGTTCTAAAATTTCGATGTGCTCGCCAAACAAAAGTTGTGTAACGATTTCACTTCTGTCACTTGGTTCAGATCGAACGGGTACTATGGCTAGATTGCAAATTCCGAACATTTAGGGGTAATTTATAAGTTGAAAATTGGGAGTTACTTAAAGCAATAACTCCCAATCTATTGTATTATTATTTAAGCTATTTCGATAACAATTGCAGATGCTCCGCCACCGCCATTGCAAATTGCAGCAGCACCGGTTTTAGCATTATTTTGTTCCAAAACATTTAGTAAAGTTACGATGATTCTGGCTCCTGAACAACCTAGAGGATGTCCTAATGAAACAGCACCGCCATTTACGTTTACTTTATCGTTATCCAGATCAAGGATTTTTGAATTGGCTAATCCAACCACTGCGAAAGCTTCGTTGAATTCGAAATAATCAACATCCCCAATTGCGATTCCAGCTTTGTTTAATGCTTTTGGCAATGCTTTTGCCGGGCTTGTTGTAAACCATTTTGGTTCCTGAGCAGCATCTGCGTACCCTTTGATGTAAGCTAAAGGTTTTAATCCTAATGCATTTGCTTTTTCTTCTGACATTAAAACTAAAGCGGCAGCTCCGTCATTTATTGTTGAAGCATTTGCAGCAGTAACTGTTCCGTCTTTTGTGAAAACAGCAGCTAATGAAGGAATTTTATCCAATTTTACATTAGTGTATTCTTCGTCTTTAGAGACGATAATTGGTTCACCGCGTCTTTGTGGTACTTCGACAGGAACAATTTCATTGTCAAATTTTCCGGCGTCCCAGGCTTTTGCACTTCTTTCGTACGATTGAATAGCAAAATTATCCTGTTCCTCACGGCTGATGTTGTATTCAGACGCACATAAATCAGCGCAAACTCCCATTGCGTTGTTATCGTAAGCATCTGTCAAACCATCTTTCTGCATTCCGTCAAGCATAGTTGCAGGACCAAATTTAGTTCCGTTACGCATTTGAACGTAATGCGGAATCAAGCTCATGTTTTCCATTCCTCCGGCTACTACAATTTCAGCATCCCCACAAGCGATAGCCTGTGCAGCAAACATTACAGCTTTCATTCCTGAAGCACAAACTTTGTTTACAGTTGTAGCGGCAACTTCTTCAGATAAGCCAGCAAAAAGTGCAGCCTGACGCGCTGGCGCCTGACCAACTCCGGCTTGTACTACGTTGCCCATGAAAACTTCATCAACTAATTTTGGGTCTAGGTTAATTTTTTGAAGTGCGCCTTTTATAGCGGCAGCACCTAATTTTGGTGCGGGTACGGTAGATAACCCTCCCATGAAACTTCCGATAGGTGTTCTAACGGCAGAAACGATAACAACTCTTTTGTTCATTTTCTGTTAATATTAGTTAATCTAGCAAATTTACTGTTTATTTAAATAAATTCAAATTTTGTATCGATTTGTATCAATTTGGTTGGATTTTAAATTTAATATGAATTTTTTGTTAATTCTATTTGTTTGATTGTGAAGTGGTTTAAAAAAAAGATTGAAAAAAGATTAAAAAAAGCGCAGAAATAGTTGTGAGATATGGAATGTTGTCTTACATTTGCAACCGCAAAACAGGACACGTTCCTTGAGCTTGGAGAGGTGCCAGAGCGGTAATGGAGCAGATTGCTAATCTGTCGACGGGTAACCGTCGCCAGGGTTCGAGTCCCTGTCTCTCCGCTTAATTTTTGCCTTCGGGGTGTAGCGTAGCCCGGTTATCGCGCCTGCTTTGGGAGCAGGAGGCCGCAGGTTCGAATCCTGCCACCCCGACAGAAACTTTGCCATAAGTTTTAAAACAAATGGACGCATAGCTCAGCTGGATAGAGCACCTGCCTTCTAAGCAGGCGGTCGAAGGTTCGAATCCTTCTGCGTTCACATCAAAAGCCACTCAAATAGAGTGGCTTTTTTGTTTTGTATCACTTAACCAAATGGAAATTATACTGTATTTTGCGAAAACTACAATAGCAATGCGGATCATAATAACTCAAGATAGTTTTAGGTAAAAGCTGCTTCAAATAGATAAAAAAATTAACGAATTAAGGCTTTCAAAAAACAAATTTCTTCTGCAAATTCAATATTGAAAATGACTTTTATAAGTCGACTGTAATAAATGTTTTAAATAATTTACTATCTTTTATATAAGATAACAAAAACATTACTCAGAATTAAAATTCAATTTTTAAAGTGTTTTCTGGTAAAATAATTGCTCAAATAGTTTTGTTTTATAAGTTTTTTACCGTTTTAACCTAATTTCTTCTTTTATACAGAATAAAACACCAACAATATCGTTTTTTAAACAAAACGATGTTATGGGATTATTTGATTTTATGATAGTGGAGATTGCTATGGACTTGGGAACAGCTAACACCTTAATAATATATGATGGAAAAATTGTTGTAGACAGCCCTTCAATTGTCGCACGTGATATTAGAAACGGAAAAATTATTGCAGTTGGTAAAGAAGCCAGCTTGATGCAGGGTAAAACGCACGAGAACATTAAAACGATACGACCGCTAAAAGATGGGGTTATTGCAGATTTTGATGCTTCGGAGAAAATGATTAACTGGTTTATAAAAAATATTCCTGAATTAAAGAAAAACCTTTTCACGCCGGCACTGAGAATGGTGGTATGTATTCCGAGTGGGATTACTGAGGTTGAAATGAGAGCAGTAAAGGAATCCTGCGAACGTGTAAACGGCAAAGAAGTATTTTTAATTCACGAACCAATGGCGGCGGCTATTGGAATGGGTTTGGATGTGATGCTGCCAAAAGGGAACATTGTTGTTGATATTGGAGGAGGAACTACAGAAATTGCTGTTATTGCCCTTGGTGGAATAATTTGTGATAAGTCTCTAAAAATTGCAGGCGATGTTTTTACCAACGATATACTGTACTTTATGAGAACCCAGCATAATTTGTATATTGGAGATGCTTCGGCAGAGCGAATCAAAATTGATGTGGGTGCGGCAATCGAAGAACTCGAAACGCCTCCTGAAGATCTAATGGTGCGCGGAAGGGATTTACTAACAGGAAAACCAAAGGAAGTTAAGGTTACCTCAAGGGAAATTGCAAGGGCTTTGGATAAATCAATACAGAGAATTGAAGATGCTATTATGGTAACGCTTTCATTGACACCTCCGGAACTTTCTGCGGATATTTACAACACAGGTTTGTATCTTGCGGGTGGAGGAGCTATGCTTCGTGGTCTTGACAAAAGAATTTCACAAAAAACAGATTTACCAGTCTATATTGCAGAAGATCCTTTAAGAGCTGTGGTTAGAGGTACTGGTATTGTATTGAAAAACATTGAAAAATATAAAAGTGTACTGCTAAAATAGGATTGTACAAACTGAAATTCTAAGTGGAGCATTCGAAACAATTAATATAAATCTTTTTTATAGCTTATTTTTAAATCACTTTGATATAATTATAAGAAAGAAATCCCTGAAATGAAAATTTCAGGGATTTCTTTTTTTAAATAGATACCAATTATTATAGGGCGCTAATCTTCAATGAACTGGCTTTGTCGTTAAAACCTCCTAAACAACTATTATTGCCTGTTACTAAAAGAGATTCTCCTCCAAAATTGTCGTTTTGATACAGGGTGATTTTGTACCCGTTCTCTAATCGTACAGATGACAAATCATCATTGACTACACCATACGATTTTAGCTGAGCTAACGTATAATTACCGGCAGGCAAGGCAATGGCATAACCAGTATAGTTACAGTTTTGGTAAACCGTTACAATACCACCTGCAGTAGGATTATATTTATTATCCTTGTAAGTTCTTGAAAAATTGCCTACACCATCAAAATAATTATCGGCTAGTTTTGCTGGATCTGTAGCAAATTCTCCACCTTGTACGATCGCATCATTTCCATCATTCCACGCCCAGGGCGCATTGGCACCACCAGTTTTAAAATCATTTCCTGTAAATCCACCTGCTGGACTAGAAAATAATTGCGTATTAAATCGCTGCTCCCATAATCCTCCGCTTTCAAAAATGTCAACAAGTTTATATTCTACATAATTATCATAATTATCTGCTGGTATTTGTGCTACTCCGCTTGCCGATGGGTAATAAATAATTCCGTCTCCATCTATATCGTGTTGCGGCCAGGCTTTAAGACTATGTCCTTTAGCATCTTGCGCAGTTACAGGATGCAATTCTCCATTATAATCGCGCATTTGCAATGTTCCATCAATACTTTCTAATCCGTTTACAAAAGAACTGCCAGATGTTACATAAGAAAAAAAGTCGGAATGGCTTACCGTAACGGCTCCTTTTAATACACCATAAGTGGAACCATTTTTTTCAACAATCATTAATACACCTTCCAAATCATTTTCATGTTGGTCTAATGAATACAAGAGAGGGTTATCTGTCCAATCTCGTGGAGAAAAAAAAGCATAAGTAATAAACCAATGTGTATTTGATTCTACTACTGAATAATAACAATGTGCTGCTAACGAATTGGCAAAAGCAGGAAGATTGTTCCAGTTGTTTTCCCCATTCCAATCGTTGTCATAATTTATTGCAGTAACGTAATCAGATTTTCCGCCCTCAGCATACGTTCCTGTAGCATCTACATCTCTGTAATGAATTGGAGCCCATCTTCTTGCCAGATCAGAACTTGCTGAAGAAGTCATTTTTTTGAAATTTTGCTGTTCTTTTGCTACAGCGGCCGTAGTTTCTGCTTCCTCCATCGTTGTTTCCTGACAAGAGAATATAATAGCGGAGAGCATAATTACTAAGGCTTTGCATACTACCTTTTTTCGATTCTGTTTTTTCATAATCCTACTTTTAGTTGTTTATAACCTATTTAAATTCATTGATTTTGATAAACTATTGATGGCAATAATCAATTGATAAAAAAATTATCACCATTTTTTTTGAATTATAATTCTTACTAGTTATAAGTACCATAAAGGAGAAATCGTACTATTGAAGGAGTATTACAATACAGTTAACAAAAAGTTAATAGGATTAGGATTATGTGCTATCGGTTAAGTCAGTAAAAGCGATGATGAGAATTGAGAAAAGATTGTAGCGACAGTCGTAGTTATAAGAAGATATCACAGTAATTGTACTGGCAGTAAGATATGTTATCAATAAATTAAATTATGGTTAACTGCCTGTCTGTTTTATGTTTTAAAATATTTATTCCTGTAATTTACCAGTGTGTAAATAAACTGCAATCCATAATTCCTTCATAATAGTATCTTTTTAACGTGCAAAATTATCTTATACCTTCAGAAATTTCGTGGCTTTCATTTAACAGCTGTATTTTGGATGAAGCTGATGACTCAAATAATTCCTTATACGAAAGAATTAAGTTTTTAGCCATTCATTCTTCTAATTTAGATGAGTTTTTCAGAGTAAAAATCAGAAAGCTGCTGGTTAAAAATTCAAAAAAAAATAAAGACTTACTAGAGAAAATTCTAACGGAAGTAAACCTCCAGCAAAATCGATTTGGAGCAATTTGGAACTATTATATTCTGCCTGAATTAAAGGTTAATAATATTGTTTACTATGAAAATCAGGAACTTTTAAAAGAACATTTGCAGGAGATCGAATATTATTTTAAAAGTATTATATTGTCTTATATTCAGGTGATTTATATTTCATTAAATCTGCCCAAAACTTATTTCTTAAACAATCGCAGTTTGTACTTTTTGGTAAAGTTAAAAGATACTGCGGGCAACTATAATTATGCTTACCTGAATATCCCTTCGGATAAACTGGATCGATACCGTGAATTACAGCGTCAGGGAGATACACACTATATTATTTCGATTGACACTATAATAAGAAATTGTCTGCCATTTATATTTCCTACCGGAAAAGTGATTTCCTGCCACGCTATAAAATTAAATCGTAATGAAAATTATCTGATAGAAGATGAAAACTCAGGAGATTTAATAGCAAAAATTGAAGCAAAAATTGAAGAACGTAAACGAGGTTCATCAACAAGGTTTCTGTATGATTCTAAAATGGATTCTGAAACCATTTCGATCTGTAAAAGAGCTTTCAGACTTCAAAATAATGAAATGATAAAAGGAGGGAGCCATCATAATCTTTACGATTTATTCAGGTTTCCAAATCCGGTTAAACCAAATCTTCAGGGAGCAAACTATCCCGGGCTGAAACATTTGCCTTTTGAAAGCTGTAAGTCAATTTTTGAAATTATTGCTAAACAAAATCAGCTACTTCATTTTCCGTATCAATCGTATTATTATGTACTTCAATTTTTTAATCAGGCTGCAATCAATAGAAATGTTCTTGAGATAAAAATTACTTTATATCGAATTTCATCACAATCGCTAATTGCAAATGCGTTGATAAGTGCAGCGAGAAATGGCAAAAAAGTAACTGTTTTTGTTGAGGTTAAAGCACGATTTGATGAAGACAATAATTTGTTTTGGTCGAGGGAAATGAAAAATGCCGGTATAAAAATCATTCAAAGCATGCCAAATCTAAAGGTTCATGCTAAAGTTGCAATGGTGACCATGAAAGACAAATTCGGAAATAAAAAGCACTACAGTTATTTATCAACCGGAAATTTTAACGAAAGTACTGCCAATGTTTATTCTGATTTTGGTTTTTTCACTTCAGAAAAAAAATATGCAGATGATTTAAAGAAGATCTTTGCTTTTTTAAAAACCAAGAAAAAAGCAGAAGAACCCAATGATATTCTGGTGGCAGGCTTTAACATGAAAGAAAAATTATTAGAATTAATCGACCATGAAATAAAAAATAAAAAAGCCGGCCGTGAAGCTGCTGTATTTTTAAAAGTAAACGGAGTTGATGAAAAAGACATTATTGACAAACTTATTGAAGCAGGAAAAGAAGGTGTTGATGTAACACTAATTGTACGGGGAATTTGCACCTTGTTACCGGGAATCAAAAATGTAAGCGAGAATATAAAAATTTACAGGATTGTAGATATGTTTTTGGAACATTCGAGAATATATAAATTTGAGAATAACGGCCAGGAAAAAATCTATTTGTCATCTGCAGATATGTTAAGCCGAAATTTAAACAGAAGAATTGAAGTTGCTTTTCCGCTGTTTGACGAAAAACACATTGCAGACATCAATAAAATTATTCAGTTGCAAGTAGAAGACAATACAAAAAAACGAATTATAAATAGTGAAGGCAGTAATGAACTGGACCTTTTGAATATTGATGTGCCAAGACGCGCGCAGATCGAAATTTATAACTGGATCGATGAGGTCAATGAAGAATAATTCCTTATAACGTTCTCTTTTTTTAACTTAACACACAGTTTATGTTTAAGTAATCTTATGATTGTATCCTTGTGAGTTAAAAAAGAAACAAATGTTTAAAAGGTTATTTGTACTATGTTTTATTGCAGTACAGTCATTTGGACAACAAATAAAGTTCGAAAATTTTACTACCAATCAGGGATTATCCAACAATTCAGTAATTGATATTGAAAATGACAAAGATGGAGGGCTCTGGATTGCTACATGGGATGGATTAAATTATTATGATGGTCATAAATTTAAAAGTTTTAAGCACAATGCTAAAGACAACAAAACAATCTCCAGTGACTATATTATTAAATTAACTAAAGATGTTGCCGGTTACATTTGGCTGATTACCAAAGAAGGCAATGTAAATCAATACAAAGGAAATGGTGAATTTGTAAAATTCAGTTTTAAAAGTATTCCGAAAAATATTTCGTTATCTCAAAAAGGAAATATTGTGGTAGAAACATCCACTGCCAACTACGAATTTATAAATAAAGATTTTGTCGAAATTACCTCCGGTTCTATACAAAAAACAGAAGTAAATCATCTAAAAAATATTCTTCTAAAAGAATATCCCAAACTTGTTATCAATGATGTTTTAAAAGATAAATCAGGGAATATTTGGTATGCTACCAGAGATAAAGGACTTTATATTATTTCTAATAAGGCTGATAAAAGTACAATTCAGCATTTTACTTCAGATTTGTATTTGCCATATTCCTTTAACAGCAATGAAATAGAAACGCTGCATCAGGATGATTTTGGAAATATTTGGCTGGGATTAAAAGATGGAGGTTTAAGTATGGCTTATTCAGGTTCTGAAAAAATAAATACTATACTGCCACATCCTGTAAAAGATCCTCATTTACCAAGCGAAACAATTAGAGCAATTACAAAAGATGCTAATGGAAAAACGTGGCTGGGTTATTATACAAACGGACTTTATTATTACAATGAAAAGAAGCATTCTTACGAAAAATATGCAATTGAAGAATCAGATTTGAATGCTGACTGGGATCGTGTCAGGAGCTTGTTTACAGCCAGTGACGGAACAATTTGGGCAGGAACTTATAAAGGGCTTTTGCGTATTTCAGGCAGTAAGTATACTACCTATGAAAGTGGAAAAATCAAAGAATTACCAAATAACAGATCTTACTCCATTTTTGAAGACCAGAAGAAACAGCTGTGGATTGGCTGTTGGGGAGGCGTAGCAAAATTTAATTTAATAACGGAAAAATTCGAACCCTTTAAAGGCCAAAAATCGCTTGAAAAATATCATATAAGATGTATTAAAAAAGACAAACAAAATCTTATTCTCGCAACAGAAAAAAGCGGAGTTGTGGTATTTAATTTAGAAACGAATAAAATTAGCCAAATTTCAACTCAGCAAGGGACTTTAGGAAATAGCGTATATTCTGTCCTGATCGATAATCGTACTCAAAATTACTGGATCGCTTCTTTAGGCGGTGTTAGTATTTTTAATCAAAAAAAGGGCCTGATTAAAAATATTGCAGAGGCTGATGGTCTTCCAAGTCATATGGTTTATGGCCTGATCGATAATGGTGATAAAATTTGGATTAGTACTACTAAAGGAATCGCATCTATTGATAAAAAAACATTTAAAATCACATCTTACAATCCAAATCACGGATGGCAGGCACCAGAATTTTCAGAAGGGGCTTATTACCAGGATAAAAAAGGGCTTTTGTTTTTTGGTGGAGTAAACGGACTTAATTATTTCAATGCCAATAGTTTTAATAGCTGTGATTCTCGTAGAAAAATAAAATTGATGGTAGATGGCAGTGAAAATTATTTACCTGTAATAGAAAAGAGTTTTGCTGATAATGAATTAACAATTGAAATAATACCTATTGTATTTCCGAAAGAAATTAAATCTGAGGTGTATTATAAATTAGAGGGAAGAGATAAAAATTGGGTTTTATTAGAAGAAAATAATAAAATAGAATATTCCAATTTATCTTCGGGTAATTACACTTTTTTAACTAAACAAGGTCAAAACGGAATTGTAAAACCGGCGTTTTTTACGTTGCAAATAGGTAAGGCGTTTTATGAAACAATCTTCTTTTACATTTTGTTATCATGCTCAATACTTTTTAGCTGCGGAATGTTAATTTATTTTAAAAACAAAACTGCAGCAGAAACACAAAAAGAGCTACAAGAAAAAATAATTGCACGTACTGCGGTGATCGAAAATCAAAAAAGGGATTTGCAGGAAATCAATGAAAAACTGGATGAAAAGAATAGAAAAATAGAAGAACAAAAAGAGAAACTTTTAAAGCTGCATAGCAATTTAAAAAGCGAAGATTTTGAAATAGAAAAATTTAAGGATTTTATGCTGGCTGAATTTCAGGATCCAATTGCTAAGATCATTAAAATCTCAAGTACAAATAAAAAAGATATAGAATCACAGCGCGATTTACTTGTTCAGTCGGGCAAATTAGCTGATCTTATTTCAGGTTGGAATTATTTGAGTTATGTTAAAGATATTGGTGCCGTAAAGAAATCAGTAGTTAATTTGTTTCCCATTTTAAAGAATAGTATCGAAAAATTAAAAAAAGAACTGCAGCGTAATCAGGTAAACTTAAATTGCGAAATAGATAACGCCGTCCATTTTGTTTCCATCGATGTGTTGAGATTGAAATTAGTGTTGCAGTACTTTTTTAATGATATCAGCAAATATTCTGAAACAGGAAGCACTTTAAATATCGAAATAGGTTATGAAAATCATTTTATAAAAGTAAGTGTAGTTTCCGATAGTATAATCTTAAAAAATAACTGGGACAATATTGTACATTATAGTCCTTATTTGAGGGCTTTGCAAATATTATTAGAAGATTTAGATGGTGATTTTTTAGATAATTCAGAGAAGTATTTCAGTAATACTTTGCAAATTCCATTAGAAGTTGCTTCTCAAAATTTAAACAGTAAAGAAACAATTTCCTGGAAACATATTAACAGTCAGGATGAACTCGCAGATAAAGAATTGTTTTTAGTTTTTAGTGATCAATCTGATTATACTGCGGCCAATCAGGTATTGGAAAATCCTAATTACCATTTACTTTTTGAAAATTCAGTGGGCAATTTAAACTCTGCCGTAAAACAATTAAACTTTTCGGCTTTGGTATTTTATCAGGCCACATTTTCAAAGGAGCTGGTTCATTTTTTAAATTCAAACAGAAAAACATCAGACCTTAAAATGCCAATGATTTATATTTCTGAAGATATTAATTATGAGCTGCATGAACAATTATTAGAACTTGGCATAGAAACACTTATTCAGCTGCCTGCAAGTACCTCGTTTATTTCGAAAAAGATTACTTCTTTAATCAATAAAAATAAAGAAACACTGCAGGAAAATAAAATACAGCAGAAAATATTTGAAATTCTAACAGAGGATGATCCCGTAATAACAAATAATGACAAGCTGGTCAAACAAGCTTTGGAAATAATTAAAAAAGAGCTGCAGGATCCTTCTTTTAATGTAGAAACACTGGTAGACAATTTGGGAATTTCGAGAGTTAAATGTTACCGAATATTTAAAGAAACGTTGAATCAATCTCCGTCGGATGTTATAACTTCCTTTAGATTGCAAAAGGCAGAAATATTATTAAAAACCAAAAAATTAAATATTTCTGAGATTAGTTTTGAATGTGGTTATAATGATCCCAAATATTTTGGGCGTTCTTTTAAGAAGTATTTTGGAAAAAGTCCTAAAGAATATAAAGCATTTTTTTGAAAATCCTGTTAGCCCTGTGTTTACACAAAGTTAGTTGAATGTTAGGGAACAAAACACCCCTTTTTTGTCGTTAATTTTATCCCTATTTGAATCCAAAGTCCTCTTTTACGAATCAAAATTACCCCATTTAGCAAGTAGCTTCAAATACTTTTGGCAAAACTAAAAAAGTATTTAAATGAAAAAAATTTACGCATTGTTAATTCTTGCATTAGGATGCATATCATTTTCCTATGCACAGGGTAACGTATCAGGAATCGTAGTTTCTGATGTTGAAAAAGTACCCGTACCAGGAGTCTCTGTTTATATTAAAGGAGAGCCAAAAGGAGCTGTTACGACAGATTTTGACGGGAACTTTAAAATTAAAACACAACAAAATGATGGTGTTTTGGTTTTTTCGTATGTAGGATTTCAAACAAAAGAAGTTTCTTTCTCTGGCAGTCAAAAACTGACTGTTGCTCTTGCTGAAGAGATTAGTACTTTGAATGAAGTAGTAGTTGTAGGTTACGGTTCTCAAAAAAGATCGGATGTAACCGGAGCGATTTCTTCTGTAAAAAGTGAAGATTTTAATAAAGGAGTCGTGGCAAATGCCGGACAATTAATTCAGGGTAAAGTTGCCGGGGTTAATGTTATCGCAACAAGCGGAGAACCGGGAGCTTCTCAAGATATTATTATTCGTGGGGCTGGAAGTTTACGTTCCGGAACAACTCCTCTGTATGTAGTGGATGGATTTGCTTTAGATAATTCAGGTACTGGTGTTGCTTCCAATCCGCTTAATTTTATCAATCCACAGGATATTGAAAGTATAGATGTACTTAAAGATGCTTCTGCAGCTGCCATTTACGGTTCAAGAGCTGCTAACGGTGTAATTGTAATTACAACTAAAAAAGGATCTAAAGGACAAACTAAAATAAACCTTTCGATGACAACAGGATTTTCAACATTGGCTAATAAAGTGGATGTTTTTAGTGCTGATGAATTTAGACAACAAGTTGCTGCTGTTAACGGAACTTTACAAGATGGAGGAGCAAATACAGACTGGCAAGATGAATTAACGAGAACAGGTGTTTCGCAAAATGTTAATTTGTCAATGAGCGGCGGATCAGATAAATCGACTTATGCTGCATCATTAGGTGTTGATAATCAGGAAGGTGTTTTGAGAAATAGTGATTTAAAACGCTACTCAGGACGTTTGAACTTAAACCAAAAAGCATTTAACGATAAGTTTAACATTGCTTTTAATCTGACAGGAACAAAATTAGATAATGCAAGACCGGATGCAAGAACTATAGTAGGAAATATGTTGACAATGAATCCTACTGATGCCGTTTATGTTAACGGAGAACCTAATACGGATTTAAGTAATGATATTGTAAATCCTTTAATTAGCGAGAGCACTTATTCTGATGAAACGAACAACAATCGTATCTTAGCGAATATTGCTCCATCTTATGAATTTATAAAAGGATTAACCTATAAATTTAATCTTGGAGTTGATTATTCCATGACGGAAAGAGATATACAGGTTTTGCCATACAGAACAGCTACAAACACAACCTTAGGTTCTTTAAACAATATTGTTACGACTAATAATAATGTTTTATACGAAAATACATTAACGTATAATTTTAATGCAGGCACTCACAATTTTACTGTTTTGGCGGGTCAGTCTTATCAAAAAATTCAGGTATATCAAAAGAATTATACCATGTCTGGATTCCCTGTTAATGGTGTAGAGCCTAAATATCAAATAGAAACAGCAAGTGAACGCACACTTCAGGCTTCGTCTGCAGTCGAAAATGAACTTCAGTCTTTCTTCGGTAGATTAAATTATGGGTATGATAACAAATATTTGCTTACAGCAACTTTACGTGCCGATGGATCTTCTAAATTTGGTGAAAATAACAGATACGGTTACTTTCCATCTGTAGCATTAGGATGGAACATTACTAAAGAAGATTTCTTAAATGAATCTGAAGTGGTTAATAATCTTAAACTAAGAGCAAGCTGGGGCCAGACAGGATCGCAGGAAATTCCTTCAAAAATTACTAAGGCAAGTTATACTGAAAGTAACAGCGGAAACGATACTTATCCATTAGATCCATCAACTATCGATTTAGGTGGATATCCATATGGTACAATCTATTCCCGTTTGGCTAGCCCTGATATTCAATGGGAGGTTTCAACACAAACCAATATTGGTTTGGATTTTAGTTTATTCAATAACAGAATATCAGGTACTGTAGATTATTTTAACAAAGTTTCAAGTAAAATGTTATTGCAAATATCACCTACAGATCCTATTCAGCCTGTACCGTTGTATTATACAAATATTCCTGAAATGGAAATAAAAAACAGTGGTATTGAGGTAGCTTTAGATTACAGCAGTGACAAAAGCAAGGATTTCTCATATAGCGTTGGTGGAAATATATCTTTTACAAATAATAAAGTAGAAAACTCACCATATACAATATTGACAACCGGAGGAGCGCAGGGCGGCGGACAATCTGGAGCAACAATTAACGGAATTATCAATGGGCAGCCTATTGGATCATTTTATATGCTTGATTTTATAGGGATTGGTCCTGATGGTTTAAACCAATTTGCTGATACAAATAATGATGGTAAAATCCTTGACAATGACCGTATCATTGCAGGCAGCGCATTACCGGATTATGTCTATGCTTTTTACCTAAATTTGAAATATAAGAATTTTGACTTTGGAGCTAATTTTAATGGTGCAGGGGGAAACAAAATCTATAACCACGTTGCGATGACTTCATTCAACAGAGGAAATTTAGCCAATTCTTTTAACACTACAGGCAGAGCTTCAGAATATTTAAACGAAGCGTCTACAAATTCAAACACCGTTTCTACCAGATATTTAGAAGACGGAAGTTTCTTAAGATTGAATAATGCAACATTAGGTTATAATCTAAGCCCGAGATTAATTGGTCTTGATAATGTGATGGATAACTTACGTCTTTCTATAACAGGACAAAACTTATTTGTAATTACGAAATACAGTGGTTACGATCCTGAAATAAATACTGGAACATCAGTTGGCGAAGTTCAGGCTTTTGGAATTGACTACTTCAGTTATCCAAAAAGCAGAACCATCTTGTTTGGTTTAAACGTTGCATTTTAATAAAAAATAACATAACATGAAAAATAAAATAATAGTAGGAGCTCTTGCACTTAGTTTACTATTTACCTGGAGTTGTACCGACCTTGAAGAAAATATATTAGATGAGTCCTTAACAGGAATCGGACAGGCAGATGCGGTTAATGGGGCAATCGCTCCGGCATACGGACAATTAAAAGCGACATGGATTCATACAAACAATTTTGGTTTGCAATTGATTGCCAGTGACGAAGGTATTTTACCTTACAGAGGAGGAACCGACTGGTATGATGGAGGTAAATATTTAGCAGTACACGCACATACAACTACACCTACAAATGATTTGGTTTCAAGTACCTGGAATGAGGTTACTATAAATCTTTCGAGAACATTATCGGCTATTGAGGTTTTAACCCCTCTTGCAGAGGGTGGAAATACAGAAGCACAAGGAGCTCTTTACGAAATGAAAGCACTGAGAGCGTATTTAAACATGATGACATTAGACAGCTGGGGACTTGTGTTTAAAAAAGAATCATCAAGTAAAAACTCAGAAATAATTCGAGGACAAGACGCGGTTTCTTATATAGAAAGCGAGTTACTATCTGTGGCCGATGTTATTAATAATACCAAAGGACCAGGCAGAATGACTCAGGCTGCAGTTTGGGGGCTTCTTTCAAGATTATATCTAAATGCTGCTGTATATCGTGATCCTTACGGAAAGCCAACATTTGCTGCTGCAGATATGGATAAGGTTATTAAATATACAGATAACATTATTAACTCTGGTAAGTTTAGTTTATCTCCTGAGTATTTTGATTTATTTGATGATAATAATAACTCAAATAAAGAATTGATTTTTGCATTGGATCAACGTGGCGTTTTAAAAGATGAACATAACCGTTGGGCATATTGGTCAATTCCGGGATCTATGTTCCCAAGACCTGAATCTATTAATGCAGACGGAACTGATGGTCCCGCTATTACATCAGATTTTTACCAAACATGGGTAGATGCTTACGGTTCTGTAGATCCTGCTGATGCTGATTCGAGATTTTACAAAAACAATGCAAAGGTACCGGCAAATCTTAAAGACCTGACCGGATTTACACCATTAAATGACCAGGATCACTACTATTGCGTAAAGGCAGAAGAGTTTGAAATTGACAGAGGGATTATGAGAGGAATTCCTTGGGCTGCAAGAAAAGATGCTAACGGAGCATTTTTTAAATGTGATGCGGGATATAGAATCTACCCGGTAAAACAAATTAAAGGAAACGGACCTGATAAAAACGTGGGTTATGTTAACCTTACACTTAAAGTGGATTTCACTAATGAAGGCAGTATGCATTATTCCGGATACAGAGTTTCTAAATACCAATTCAGCCATACATCTCCGGATGGAAACTTTTACAGTAGTGTAGATATGGTTTTGCTAAGATATGCTGAAATTTTTATGATGAGAGCTGAAGCTAAACTTAGAAAAGGAGATAATGGAGGAGCATTAGCTGATATGAATACAGTTAGAACTTCAAGAACTGCACGTGCTCCAATTCCTGCTGCACTTCCGGCAATCAATTTAGATGTTTTGTACAGAGAATATGGTTTTGAATTTTACTGGGAAGGTTTAAGAAGAACTACTCAAATTCGTTTTGGTCACTTTGAAGATAAATGGACTGAAAAAACAGATACAGATGTGACTAAAAGATTGTTTCCTATCCCGCAAAAAGCGGTTGATGGTGCTTCAAACACCCCTGGATATTTAGTACAAAATAAAGGATATTAGTTTAAGTTTATTTTTTTTTTGAAGGCTGCTGTTTTATGTCATCTCAATAAAATGAGCAGTCTTCTTGTGTTTAGTGTCAAAAAAACAGGGTGTTTTAAGACGCCCTGTTTTTATTTTTTTTCCCAAGTTTAAAATTGATAAAAAGTAGTAACCTACGCTATTTTTAATCTTAAATTTTGAATGCGGGATTATTTAGGAATATCATCCTTATTGCCCCTTCATATTGCTTTTTTTTTACCAAAAATTATTAATTATTTAAAATGAAAACATCATTTTTATTCCTCACTTTGTTCCTTTTTTTTGGAGCTGGGCACCAAATGTATTCTCAGGATTTAGTTAAAATACATTCTCATAACGATTATAATCAAACAATTCCATTTTGGGATGCTTTTTCAAACGGAGCGACATCCATAGAAACTGACATTTTTTTAAAGGATAATAATTTGTATGTTTCTCATGATCGCGAAAGTATCAATTCTGCAAGAACTTTAGAAGATTTGTATTTAAAGCCTTTGGAAATTGCTTTAAAAATGAAGTATAAAAAAGATCAGAAATTATTTTTATTAATAGATATTAAGACTGATGCAGAACCAACTCTCAACAAACTTATTACTATTTTAAACAATTATAAAGCCATAACAAATAATGAGAAGATTAAAATTATAGTATCAGGAAACAGACCAAATCCGGATACTTATATAAAATATCCTGATTTTATTTTCTTTGATTTTCAGGAATTAGGGAAATCTATTTCGAAAGAAAATTGGGCAAAAGTAGCGATGGTGAGTTTCGATTTTAAAAAATATTCTAAATGGAATGGGTTAGGAAGGTTAACAGAAGAGGATCGTAATCGTGTAAGTTCAATCATTTCTCAGGCAAAATCGACCAGTAAACCCTTTAGATTTTGGGCTGCTCCCGATACAAAAAGCGCCTGGAAAGCATTTTTAGAATTAGGAGTAGATATTATTAATACAGACACACCTTACAATTGTGTTCACTATATTGAATCACTTCCAAAGAGGTTAGTTACCGCAAGTAATTTTTCAAAAGTATATATCCCAAGTTATAAAACTGATCAAAAAGATCTTCCCGTTAAAAATGTAATTCTATTAATTGGAGACGGAAATGGTTTATCGCAAATATCTTCTGCTGTACTGGCAAATAGTGGTGCATTGTCACTCACACAATTAAAGAGTATTGGTTTTATAAAAACGCAATCTGCTGATGATTTTACAACAGACTCTGCAGCAGCCGGAACAGCATTGGCAACGGGTCAAAAAACAAATAACAGAGCAATTGGAACAGACAGTCTCACAAAACCAATCCCTAATATTTTAGAAATTTTACAAAAAAGAAAATTTTCAACAGGAATTATTACTACAGATGAAATTACCGGTGCAACACCAGCTTCTTTCTATGCGCATAGAAGTGAAAGATCTGATACAGAAGGGATTTCAAAAGATTTATTAAGTAGTAAATTAAATTTATTTGTTGGCGGCGGTGCTTCTGTTTTTAAAAATACTTCAATAGGTTCTAAATTTAAATTATTAGAATCTGTTAAAGAAATGGCAACCGTAGCAATTGATACTATTGGTGTTTTTATTTCTCAAGGCCGAGTGCAGTCTGTTTTAGAAGGAAGAGGAGAATTATTAGCAGAAGCTACAAAATACAGCCTTGAATTTTTAAACAAACAAAATAAACCGTTTTTTCTAATAGTCGAAGGAGCGCAAATAGACAGTTTCGGACATGTTAACAATGCTGCCGGGATAGTATCTGAAACAATAGATTTTGATACAGCAATTACTCAGGCACTTATTTTTGCTGATAAAAACGAAGGTACATTAGTCATAGTTACTGCAGATCATGAAACTTCGGGATTTGCTATTCCACAAGGAAATTTGAAAAACCACAAAATTGAAGGTGATTTTATAACAAATGACCACACGGCAACCATGGTGCCAATATTTTCGTATGGACCACATTCACAGGATTTTCAAGGTGTTTATGAAAATAATGAAGTGTTTAATAAAATACTTTTATTGTTAAAGTAAACAATTTAAAACATATACAACCAAAAAATAGTTTGCCTTTAAATTTTAATTACAAAAAAAATGAAAACTAAAGTATTAGAAATAAAAATAGTAAAAGTACTTATTTGTGCACTTTGTATAAATGCAGCTGCTGCCCAAAATAAAGATAAAAGTGTTGAAAAACATCCCCATGCATTAAATTTTATTGTTATGGGAGATTGGGGACGATTTGGAGAAGACCACCAGATTCCGGTAGCAAAACAAATGGGGATTACCGCTACAGCCATAAATCGCGATTTTATAATCTCAACAGGTGATAATTTCTATCCGGTAGGTGTTGCAAGTGAATATGATCCGCAGTGGAAATCTTCTTATGAGGATATTTATACCGATTTTTCGCTCCACTGGAACTGGTACCCAGTATTAGGAAATCATGATTATGCCGGTAATCCGGATGCACAAGTAGCCTATTCTAAGATAAGCCGCCGCTGGAATATGCCTGCAAGATATTACAGCAAAACATTTAATATAAATGGAGATCCTAATCAGCAGGTATTAATTGCATTTATAGATACAAATCCTTTAATTCCGGCGTTTTATAAAAATGATGTGTATGGTAAAAATGTAATATCGCAAGATACTACGGCACAAAAAAAATGGCTGGTTAAAACGTTGACCACTGCACCTAAAAGTGTGAAGTGGAAATTAGTTGTTGGCCATCACCCATTGTTTACGGCAACTTTAAAAAGAAGAGAAAGTTATGATACCAAGGCGGTACGAAAATCGTTGAAAACATTACTTGATAAATGTGAAGTAGACGCTTATATCGCTGGTCATGATCATGATTTGCAACATTTATTACCAGAAGGTAAAACCAATTATTTTGTTTCAGGATCAGCTTCAGAATCAACCCCAATAGATGTTTTGCCAATTAGTAAACTGGCATCCTCAGAATACGGTTTTATGGTGTTTTCAGTTATGGCTGATATTTTGTATGTGCAGGCTGTAAATGAAAAAGGAGAAGTTATCTATAATACTGAAATAAAAAAGTAGTGAATTCAGATTAGAGTTTGATTCCTTTGGAACTAACTTTTAATGCATTAAGAAAAAATGCCGGCAGCATTCCAAATACACTTGCTGGTAATTGTTGTTTTTTATTTTTTATTTTTTTACGCTGCAAGCTTACTAGAGCTTGCAGTTGTAAAATATTAAGAATACTTAATTGAATCTATTTATTGAGTTAACTCTCATCTTTATTGAGTTAATATCATTTATTAAAATAATGGAGATTTATAAAAGTTTTAAAAAAATCTCAATTAACATAAATAAATGCGTTTCAGATACCTATTACTTTGTTTGATTTTGTTTTCAATCAAAGTAAATTCACAAATTGTAGAAGAGAAAAAAAATTTTCTGGCAGCAGATTCATTGTTGAAAGAACCTAGTTTTTCTGTTCACAAAGACAATTATTTTTTAACAGGAGTGCCAATAAATACTGATATTACCCGTAATACTGCGGATGTGAAATATCAGGTAAGTTTTAAATTGAGATTAAAATCAAAACCGTTATGGGGAGGTTTTTTCCCTTATTTAATGTACTCTCAAAAATCTTTTTGGGACATTTATGCCAACTCAAAACCATTTGCAGAAATTAATTTTAATCCTGGTGTTGCCATCGTTCGTCCGTTTTATTTAAAGGGCAATAGATTAACATACGGAACAATTTCGTTAGAGCACGAATCAAATGGTAGGGATTCTATTTATTCGAGAACCTGGAACATGCTTGCTTTTTCACTAAAATCGCAAATTTCTCCTCGCTGGATTGTTGGGATCAGAGGATGGATTCCGCTTGTTGATAAGGACGATAATCCTGAACTTACTAAATATGTAGGGTATGGCGAAGCAAGTGCAACCTATCAAATACAACCCGGTAGATGGAGTGCAGATATCCTTTTTAGAAAAGGAAGCGGACTTATTAATTACGGTTCCCTTCAGACACAAGTGAATTGGAGGCCTTATAAAACGGAGAATTATTACCTCACACTGCAATGGTTTGTAGGTTATACCGAAAGTTTAATAGATTATCAGGAACATCGAAGCATGATACGTTTGGGATTTACGATCAAACCTGAAAATATGGGGATTTTTTAGATTATTTTAATCTTTTTTAAAACCGGAATCTTTATAAAACTATCCGTGTACCATTTTGCCTGCAAAGATTCTCTGGCGTCTTTAATTTTCTCGTCACTTAATTCCTTGCCGTTTCCGTAATTTAATTGAGAAAATACATTTTTATTTATATTGAAAATACTAACAATAATTTCTATTCATAATTTAGGGAATTTTTAAGTTGAGGTAGTATAATATTATGTCTATATTTACTTTTATAATAGACTTCAATTTTAACTTTATGTTACATTTTAAAAAATTATTGTTTTCCTTTCTGCTTTTATTTTTGGTATTGTCTGCAAATGCGCAAAACGAAATGTATTCTAGTCCTGTAAATCCAGAAATTGCAGATACGACTTTTGTTAATTTAAAAGACTACAGCAACGATTTTATCTATGATATGAAATATGCCACAGCAGATAATTTCCTAAAAGCCAAAGTATATGATTGTGCGGAATGTCTTTTGCGCTTAAAAACGGTTAAGGCTTTAGTGGCTGCAAACAAAGATTTTATTAAAAAAGGTTATAAAATAAAATTGTACGATTGTTACAGGCCATTGTCTATTCAAAAGAAAATGTTCGAGATTGTGCCGAATCCGGAGTATGTGGCAGATCCAAAAAAAGGCTCCATCCACAATAGAGGAGGAGCCGTTGATATTTCTTTAGTTGATGCTAAAGGAAAAGAAGTCGATATGGGAACTCCTTTTGATTTCTTCGGAATTAAGGCCAGTCATAATTATACAAAACTTTCAAATAAAATAAAATCAAACAGAAAGTTTCTTAAAATAGTAATGATTCAAAATGGCTTCAATTCATTTGATTCAGAATGGTGGCATTATAATTTAAAAACAGGTTTAAAAGATAAAGTTTCGAATCAAAAATGGAACTGCGATTAATTATTCAACACATCTTATGTTTTCCACAAAATAAGTATCGGGGTGATAAACCTTCTGGTTCATTTCAGATGTTAATTCGCTTCGAACAATATAGTCTTCAGTATCGGTTAAGTATTTAATTCGCATAATTGAAACCGGAGATTTTTTTAGTTCTTCAAAATTGTCTTTCATAAACATAAAAATTCCCGTAGTTACTCTGTTATTGTATGCGTTATCGCGAATAAGAGTGCCACAGTTTTCCTGATCGATATGAATTAAGGTTACAATTTTTCCGTTTTGCAATTGTAGAAAAACTTTTGAGTTTTTGTCAAAACAATTCGCTTTTACAAAATCTTTGCTTTTTTGAATCAATTGCAGGTTTAAGGTAGGCAAGCCATCCGTTTGTGCCAAGGAAAAGAACACATAATTTGAAGTTCCGCCAAAGTTTTTTTCGCTAATCATATATTCGTTGGTAACTTTATAAGTACCAATTGAATCTGATACGTTTGCGCTGTATTCACATGGTTTTTGGGCAAAGGCAGTAAAGGTTAATAAAAAAAAAGTAAGGGTAATTAGTTGTTTCATTTTTCAGTTATTTTTCTGCAAATTAAAACTATTTTGTTATCATTTTTATCTGTTGTAAAAAAACAATACAAATTTCCACCATTTTTTATTTTCCACTTTTTGCGAATGTTTTCTACCGTGTCCGGAAAATTTCGCGTCGTAACATTTGCCTGCTGATTTTGAAGTTCCGTTTTCATATCAGTTTTACTGTACGAAATTGCTTTTTCGATTTCAAAAGCTCTTCCCGGAAAATCAATCAATTCATCAGAGGTATATAAATGCGAATGTTTGTGTAGTTTATTTATATTGAATAAAATACTAACTTCATCAAAACCACCGGATTTCATAATAGCAGAATTGGGTTCGTAAAGATATTTTTGAGGCAAATGATAAAAAGGCAAATTCATTTCATCGCCCAGAATAAAATCAAAAGTTTCAGTTTTGTCTTTTAAAATATTGGCAGTTTTAATGGTTATTTCACCCGAATAATGATTATGAATTTCGAAAAGAAGTTCTTTTACTTCATTTTCCAATGCAATAATATGAATGTTTTTTACAAATTTCAATTCAGATAAACCTGCAGAAATATCCAGCAAAGGCGCCGTTTTTATTAAAACAGAATCACTTTTTTCGAAGTAAAAATCTAAAGATTCGGGAACATTGGGCAAACAGTCTTTTAGTATAAAAACTTTGCCTTTTGCATCGTTTCTTCGCGAAGGATCAATATAAATCCAATCCCATTTTTGATTTGATTCTTTTAAGACATTTTCAGAATCATCAGCATAAAAAGTACAATTTTCAACTTGTAGTTGTTCAAAATTATGTTTAACAATTTCTGATAAATCTTTGTTTATTTCGCAGTGTGCGATATTTTTAAATTTCTCGGAAAAATAATAATCATCAACACCAAAACCTCCTGTAAGATCAATTAAAGTTTTCCCTGAAATTAATGATGCTTTATAAGCAGCCGTTTTTTCGGATGAGGTTTGCTCAACAGAAATTTTGCTTGGGTAAATTATATTTTCTGTCGAAAACCAGGTTGGTAACTTGTCTTTTGCTTTAGATTTTGCTTCAATTTGGTTTAAAATCGAAATCCATTCCACTTCCGGAAAAGGGTTTTTCTGAAGCGCTAATTTTGTAATCGGAACACCGCTATTTTTGGCAATAAAATCCTGAATGTTTTTGTTTAAAATAGAAGTGTTCAATGCTAAATTCTTTCAGTTAATACGGAGACAATTTTGTGGTTAGGAAAAAATTCTTTTAAGATCACTTTTATCATTGTAAAAACCGGAATTGCTATAATCATTCCTACTATTCCAAAAGTAATTCCGCTAATTAAAGTAATCAGAAAAATTTCTAACGGATGCGAATTTACACTTTTTGACGAAATTATTGGCTGACTAATATTATTATCAATAGCCTGAACAACTAAAAAACCAATAATTACATAGATAGTTCTTGGCAAAATTTCAGTTTGAAAATCACTTCCAATCATACTTATCATAGTTAAAAGTCCCGCTAAGACCGTTCCAATTATGGGTCCTATGTATGGAATAATATTTAAAATTGCACATAAAAAAGCAATTACAAAGGCATTTCTGTTTCCAAAAATCATTAAAACGATTAGGTACAAAATAAAAACGACCGTTAACTGAAGCAATAATCCTATAAAATAACGGGTTAAAAAGTGATTGATTTTAGTAACAGAGTTGATGATTTTATCCTCATTATTATCTGGCAGAATTTTTCTGGCGGTAGCTTTAAAATCGTCCTGATCCTTAACCATGAAAAAGGTTATAAAAAATACAGAAACAAGTCCCATTCCCATATCAGCAACAAAACCTAAAATGGAATTGATAAAGCCTGTAAAGTAACTAAAACTAAACATTGAGGTAATTTTAGAATCTTTTAATACTTTATTCAAATCTACGTGAGGAATATTAAAATAAGCTTCAATACTTCTTTCCGTTTCCATAAATTGGGACTGCAGCTGATTTGTATCCAGCAAGGATAAATTATTGGCCTGCGAAATAATCAAAGGCACGAATAAAAAGATAAATCCTACCATTAATAAAATAAAAACAATAATGGTTATGGCTGCTGCCAGCGAATTGCCAAATTTCAATTTATTTTTTAAAAACTGCACCATCGGATTTGCAATCAAACACAACAGCAGTGAAATACATAAGTAAACAATTACAGTTTGTATTTCGTACAGGAAATATAAAATTATACCAACCACAAGGATCGTTGTTAAAGCTCTTAATATTCCGTTAGATATTATTTTTGATGTGATCATGATTGCGTTTTAGAATATAAATATAGGGAAAAGCTTTTATATTTTAGGACTAAAACAAAAAAAGCGAGATAGTATATATCCCGCTTTTAGTGTATTAAATTGAATATCTTTTAGATACCAAATGCAGCTCTTGGTCCTCCGGAAAGAAAAACTGCAGCCATTCTGCTTTTTTGCCCGTTAGAGAACATATACATTCCGTTATCATCAGTATAATCCATATAATTCATCGTCATTTCTACAGGAGTCCCGGAACAAGTGCTGTAATGAGGATAAGCCGGTACACCGTAATTTGCCGTGTTGTGCGTTGGAGTATCAGATACTAAATCGCTTCCGCAAGTTGCATCTCCCCAAATGTGGCGTAAATTCATCCAGTGACCCACTTCATGAGTTCCCGTTCTTCCTAAGTTAAAAGGTGCATTTGCAGAACCTGATAATCCGAAGTATTTTGAATCTATCACAACCCCATCAGTTGCTGAAGATCCTCCTGGAAATTGAGCATAGCCTAAAATTCCACCACCAATTGCGCAAGACCATAAGTTAAGTTTGGTTGTTGGAGAAGTTGGTGCAATACCACCCTGAGCTACTTTTTTCATAGCATCATTTGTTCCCCATGATGTTTTAGTAGTCGATTTTCTAATTACCTGATCTAATACAAACGAAATTCCAACATTTGCTTTTACACCAGAAAATAATGCAGGAACACTACCAAAATCAGAGTTTAATGCATTAAAATCTTTGTTTAATACATCAATTTGAGTTTGAATTTGAGCATTCGAAATGTTTTGAGCAGTCGTTCTGTACAAAACATTAACTACCACCGGAATTTGTACTTTTCCATTTACAAGTTTACCTGTAAGTAAAGCTTTGTTTGTAAAAGCTTCAATTTCATTCATTCTAATTGCTAATGTAGGATCAGCTTTTAATTGTGCTTCTAATACTTCCTGAGTAGCACATCCTCTGTGGGCAATTGCACTTACATTTGAATCTGTTGATTCTGTCTGGTCATTTTGACAAGAAAACAGCAACAAGGCTGTAACTGCGGATAAAAGAACTTTTTTCATAATAATAGGGGTTTTTGTTATAATATTGTTGATTAGTTAAACAATATGACAATTTTATAACAAAGATTTTACGTAGCAAAATATTTACAAACAATTATTTGTGAGAATTTTACAATCCCTTGTATAGTCTAGTTCTTACAAAAAATTAACAGAATTTATTAAGAAGTAATTTCGTACAAAGCGATACTTGTTGCCTGCACAACATTCATCGAACTGTTCTTTCCAAACATATTTATGTGTACAATTTGGTTCGAAATTTTTAAAAGTTCATCACAAATTCCGTCAATTTCACTTCCTATCAAAAGTGCAATTTTTTGATTATCAGGAATTCGTACTTCTTTCACTGGTTTACTATTATTGGCAATTTCCAAAGCGATAATTTCAAAATTATTCGAAGTTAAGTAATCTACAAGTTCAGTTATTTGTTCGATTACTGTATGAGGCACATGAAGATGGGTGCTTCTTGAAGTTTTATTGATTTTTCTTGGCGTTAGCGGAATATCTTTTCCTAAAAAAATAATATTTTCTACGCCAAAAGCTTCTGCAATTCTAAATAGCGAACCAATATTTTGCTGAAAATAAATATGATCGCAAACCAATGTTATCGGAAACGTTTTTCGCTCAAATTGATTTTCTTCGTGGGTAAGCTGCACTTTTTAGAATTTAATTGGTAAAAATATAATTGATAATGTTAGCGCCCATTTTCAACGCTTTATCTCTTGCCATAAGCGGGTCGTTGTGCACTTCTGCATCTTCCCAGCCGTCACCTAAATCACATTCGTAAGTGTATAACAGGACAAGTTTGTTTTCGATAAAAATTCCAAATGCCTGAGCGCGCGTGCCATCGTGTTCATGAATTTTAGGCAATCCGTTTGGAAAAGGAAAAGGCTTTTGAAAAATAGGATGATTGGCCGGAATTTCAATTAAATTATTATTTGGGAATATTTTTCTGATTTCTTTTCGAATGTATTGATCCATTCCGTAATTGTCATCTATATGCAAAAAACCTCCGCCGGTTAAATAATTTCTCAAATTAGCAACATCAGAATCGCTAAAAACTACATTTCCGTGACCTGTCATATGTACAAAAGGATAGGAAAGCAAGTCAGGATTTCCGGGTTCAACTGTTGACGGTTTTGCTTTTATTCTTGTGTTTATGTTTGAATTGCAAAAACTAATTAAATTTGGCAACGATGTAGGATTTGCATACCAATCGCCACCGCCACTGTATTTTAGCAAAGCAATTTCCTGTGAAAAGGAGGGAAGTGAAAGAAGGAAAAGTAAATAAAATATTTTTTTCATAAACAATTTGTATTTTTTTTTCATTTTGCTATATACACGTTTTCTGATCATCTCCACGAATGGGAGATCACACAAGAAGCTCTGCATCTCGACCCTTGTAATGACAGAGATGGTTTAATTAGACGTTCTCATTAAAAAACACCACACTATGGCACGCCACAACCGCAGCAGTTTCAGTCCGCAACCTTGTATTTCCTAGCATTACCGGCTGAAAATTGTTTTCTAAAGCCAGTGCAATTTCTTTTTCAGAAAAATCTCCTTCAGGACCAATAAGCATTGTAACACTTTCGTTTGGCTTCAAGATATCTTTTAATGATTTTTTGTCGGTTTCTTCGCAATGCGCGATCAATTGCAAGCCTTCATTTTTTTGTTTGACGAATTCTTTAAATGAAATTGCCTCGTTTAATTTTGGTAAATATGTTTCGTTAGATTGTTTCATCGCCGAAAGAATGATCTTTTCAAAACGCTCTTTATTTACCGATTTTCTTTCAGATCTATCGCAAAAAATAGGTGTAATTTCCTGAATACCAATTTCTGTAGCTTTTTCTAAAAACCATTCAAAACGATCGTTCATTTTGGTTGGCGCAACGGCCAGGTGCAAACGAAATTTTGGTTCCGGTGATTTTTTTATCGAAAGTACTTCAACAATACATTTATTGTCTGAAGCGAGCGTAATTTCGGTTTCAAACAATAATCCTAAACCGTTTGTAACGTGTAGAATATCCGAATCTTTTTTTCGTAAAACTTTGATTATATGACGGCTTTCTTCTTTATCAAAAGAAAAACTTTCTGTTGATTCGTCTATATCTGCATTGTAAAATAATTGCATAATTAAAATTGAATTCGTGCTTTTGAAACAACCGCAGAAGTTTCAAAACGATTTGATAAATATTTTTGGTAGCCAACAATTCCTATCATTGCGGCATTATCTGTGGTATACTCAAACTTCGGAACAAATGTTTTCCAGCCATATTTGCTCTCGCTTTCTTTCAAACGTGTTCTTATTCCGGAATTTGCCGAAACTCCGCCGCCAATGGCAATCTGTTTGATTCCGGTTTCTTTTACGGCTAATTTCAATTTATCCATCAAAATTTCGATGATCGTATATTGAATAGAAGCGCAAATGTCATTAAGGTTTTCTTCGATGAAATTTGGGTTTTCTAGTTTTTTCTTCTGAATAAAATATAAAATCGCTGTTTTTAATCCGGAGAAACTAAAATCCAATCCGGGAACTTTTGGTTTTGTAAAAGCAAAAGCTTTCGGGTTTCCTAATTTTGCATGTTTGTCAATTAATGGCCCGCCGGGATACGGAAGTCCAAGAATTTTTGCGCTCTTGTCAAAAGCTTCTCCAACAGCGTCATCAGTGGTTTCACCAATTATTTCCATGTCAAAAAAACCATTCACTTTTACGATTTGTGTATGTCCGCCACTTATCGTTAATGCCAAAAAAGGAAAATCTGGTTTATCAAAACCTTCTTCGTCAATAAAATGCGCTAAAATGTGTGCATGCATGTGATTTACAGCAATTAGCGGAATCTTTAAAGCCAGTGAAAGTGATTTGCTAAACGAGCTTCCAACCAATAAAGAACCCATTAAACCCGGACCTTGTGTAAACGCAATTGCTGTTAATTGTTCTTTTTGTACATTTGCTTTACGGAGTGCCGCATCAATTACAGGAACAATATTTTGCTGATGTGCTCTCGAAGCCAATTCAGGAACAACGCCCCCATATTGATTGTGAATTAGCTGGTTGGCCACAACATTTGAAAGAACTTTGTCGTTATGTAGAACTGCAGCTGCAGTATCATCGCAAGAACTTTCGATGGCAAGGATAAAAACCTCTGAATTTTGCATATAAAGGCACGAATTTTGAATTATATTTGACAAATCAAATTTTTAAATTTCTTTGATTGTAAAGCAAACGCCAAAATTAAAGAATTTTTATCAAAAACAGCCGTACTTTGTCTGTTCAAAATAAATTTAAAAGAAAACAAAAATTAAAGAGCTATCAAAAAAGTAAAGAAAATAATATCACGAACCCTAATTGGGTTAATTTTACTTTTGTTAGCATTGGCTATAACGCTCTCATTGCCTATTGTACAAACAAAAATAGCACGCTACATTACAGATTCGCTAAACAAAGATTTTAAAACAGATATTCATGTAGACAAAGTTGCGATTAATATTTTTGGTGGTGTTAAACTAAAAACGGTTTTGATTCGGGATCACCATAAAAAAACTTTAATCTACTCCGATATTATTAGTACTGATCTTTTAAGTATCAAAAGGCTTCTTGATGGAGATTTGCTTTTTGGTGATCTTCGTTTGACAGGTTTGATGTTTAATCTCAAAACGTACAAAGGCGAAAACGAAAATAATATTAATAAATTTATTCGTTTATTTGATTCTGATAAACCGGCAAAAACCAATAAACATTTTTTACTTACTGCCAAAAACGCCTATATTTCAAAAGGTGTTTTTTCGGTTATTGATGAAAATAAAAAAACGCCAAAACTTATTGATTTCAAAAAACTTAATGCTTATATTAGTGAGTTCAGATTATACGGCTCTGATATAACTACAACCATTCATAGATTTTCTTTTCTGGATCATCGCGGTTTGTATGTTTCAAATTTAACTGCGAAATTTAGCTATACAAAAAAACAGATTAAGCTTGAGAATTTAGCCATAAAAACCAAAAGATCTTCGATTTACGGTAAAGCAATTTTAAATTATAAGCCAGGAGATTTTCTTGCCTTTACAGATAAAGTTAATTTCAAGGTGGCATTAGATTCTGCTTCACTTGCCACAAACGATATTCGATATTTTTATGACGGATTGGGTAAAGACCAGCATTTTAAACTTAGATCAAAAATCGACGGAACGCTTAATAATTTAAATTTAAAAAAACTTAGGCTTTCTGATACAAACGGTTCACGAATTATTGGAAACATTAATTTCAAAAATCTGCTGGGTACAAAAGAGCAAAAGTTTGCAATGGAGGGAAAGTTTGACAGATTAACTTCCAGCTATGATAATCTGGTGGTTTTACTGCCCGTTGTTTTAGGTAAAAAACTGCCAAAAGAACTAAAGCGAATTGGTAAATTTAATATTGTTGGAAAAGCGAAAGTTTCAACAACTGAATTAGAAAGTAAGTTTAAAATCGCAACCGATTTAGGAAACGGAAAAGCCGATATACATCTAAATAACATGGATTTTATCGATAAAGCCTCTTATTCGGGTAATATTGTTTTGGATAATTTTGATGTTGGTGCATTATTGCAGCGAAAGGATTTGGGTAAAACGACTTTAAATCTGGATGTTGACGGCGTTGGCTTTACAGAAAAATACCTGAACACGATTATAAAAGGAGATATTACAAAACTAGATTATAATAAATACACTTATAATAATATTGTAGTAAACGGAAATTTTAAACTGCCCTATTATAAAGGACAGATTTCTGTAAACGATCCTAATTTAACCCTAACTTTTGATGGGTTGGTTGATTTAAGCAAACGCGAAAGCAGATATGATTTTCATATCAATGTTGAAAATGCCGATTTAAAGAAATTAAAATTCTTAAACGATTCTATTGCTCATTTTCAGGGAGATGCAGTTGTAGAACTTACCGGAAATTCTATTGAAAACCTTCAGGGAAATATTTATATAAAAGATGCGGTTTTTCAAAATCCAAAATCAACTTATTCTTTTGATGAATTAAATGTTAGTTCTAGTTTTGATGCTGACAGATTGCGCACCATTACGATTAATTCTACAGATGTTGTTGATGGTAAAATCGTAGGTAAATTTCAATTTGCTCAATTGGATAAACTGGTAATGAATTCGGTAGGAAGTCTTTACACGAATTATAAACCTTATAAAGTTAAGAAAGGACAATTTTTACGATTCAATTTTCATGTTTATGACAAAGTTGTCGAAATGTTATATCCGGATATTAATATTGATTCATCAACGGTTGTAAGAGGAAAAATTGACGCTGATTTAAACGAATTTAAATTTAGATTTAAATCGCAAAAAATTACGGCAGCAAAAAATACCTTTGATAATGTTCGAATTCATATCGACAATAAAAATCCGCTTTATAATGCTTTTGTAGAGTTGGATAGTATTAAAACGCCCTATTATAAAATCCGTGATTTTAATTTAATCAATGTAACTTCAAAAGACACTTTATTTGTTCGTTCCGAATTTAAAGGAGGCGAGAAGGGCAATGACTATTTTAATATGAACTTGTACCATACAATTGATAAAAACAAAAATAACATTGTCGGTATCAAAAAATCTGAAATGAAATTTAAAGACTATTTATGGTATTTAAACGAAGATGACGAAGATGATAATCAGGTTGTTTTTGATAAAAATTTCAAGAACTTTAATATCGATAATATTGTTTTATCACACGAAGACCAGAAAATTGATCTGAATGGAGAAATAAGAGGCACGGATTATAAAGATATAGTATTGAATTTTGAAGATGTTGATATTAATAAGATTACGCCATTAACATCCAAATTTGTGTTTAATGGTAATTTGAACGGAAATGTCAATTTCAAACAGAATAAAGATGTTTATCAGCCCACGGCATCTATTGTAATTGATCATCTTAACTTAAATAAAACAGAATTAGGAACGCTGAATTTTGATATTTCCGGAGATGAAAATCTGCGAAAGTTTACGATAAATTCGTCGATACAAAATGGTTTTTCGGAATCATTTAGTGCCAACGGAAATTTTTCGATTGAAAACAAAGAGACTTTTTTGGATTTAAAATTAAAACTCGAAGGATTTAATCTGGCGACTTTAGGAACTGTCGGTGGAGATGTTTTGTCGAACGTGCGAGGAAGTGTGTCCGGAAATGCGGCTGTTGTTGGTAATCTTAAGAAACCGGAAATCAACGGTAGATTATATGTCGAAAAAGCCGGAATGACAATTCCGTACCTTAATACAGATTATGAATTGAGCGACAGAACCGTTATTGATTTAACGGATGAGAAGTTTTTGTTTCGAAACAATCAGCTAACCGATACAAAATACAATACAAAAGGTTTGCTAAACGGAAGTATCGAGCATCATAATTTTGGAGACTGGAAACTTGATTTAACAATAACATCAAAAAGATTGCTGGCGCTGGATACAAAAGACAGCGATGATGCCGCCTATTTTGGAACTGCATTTATTAATGGTACAGCAAGTATAAAAGGACCAACAGAAAGTTTGTTTATTAAGGTAGATGCTAAATCTGAAAAAGGAACAGAAGTTAAGATACCTATAAATAATGTACAAAGCGTAGGAGAGAGCAGTTGGATACATTTTGTAACCCCGAAGGAGAAATTTAATCAGGCAAATGGTATTGTCGAGCGAACGAGAAATTATAACGGACTGGAACTTGAGTTTGATTTTGATATTACACCAGATGCCGAAGTTGAAGTAATTCTGGATCGAAATTCCGGGCACGGTATGAAAGGAAAAGGATACGGTTCGCTGCTGTTTAAGATCAATACGTTGGGTAAATTTAATATGTGGGGAGATTTCCAGGCATATGAAGGAACTTATAACTTTAAATACGGAGGTTTAATTGATAAAAAATTCGCCGTTAAAAAAGGAGGATCTATTATTTGGGAAGGTAACCCGATGAAGGCACAGCTAAATCTTGAGGCAGTTTACAGAACATCGGCAAATCCGGCTGTTTTGCTGGATAATTCATCTTTCAATAAAAAAGTACCGGTAGAAGTTGTGATTGGTTTAAGAGGAGACTTAACAAGTCCTGAACCTAATTTTGATATTCAGTTTCCATCGGTAAGTAATGTTTTGAAATCAGAGATACAATATAAATTAGACGACAAGGATGTGCGCCAGACACAGGCATTGTATTTGTTATCAACAGGTTCGTTTATGAGTCCGGATGGTTTTAACCAAAGCGATTTATCCGGAACATTTGCAGAAACTGCTGCCAGTTTATTAGGCGGAATTATTAAATCAGATAACGATAAGTTTAATATCGATCTGAACTTCATATCAGCAGATAAAAGAATTGGTCAGGAAGCCGATGGTCAGTTTGTGGCTAATATTTCGTCTCAGATTAATGAAAAGATTTCGATCAATGGAAAATTAGGAGTTCCGGTTGGAGGAGTTAATGAATCAGCAATTGTTGGAGATATCGAAATTCTTTACCGTGTTAACGAAGACGGATCTATGAACTTACGACTATTCAATAAAGAAAATGATATTAATTATGTAGGTCAGGGAATTGGATATACACAAGGAGTTGGTATTTCTTATGAAGTAGATTTTGATACCTTTAGCGAACTGGTTAATAAAATCTTTAAGAACCATAAATTAGAAAGATCTTTAAAAACTTCTCCGGATGATGTACAGGATTCTTATGTAAATCCGGATTATTTGAATTTCTCAAGTGCAAAAGAAACAGATAAGAATAAAAAGAACTCCGATAAAAAAGATGAGGAAAAACCTAAGCCTCAACAAAATAATAACAACAATCAGGGTTATATTCCTGACGACAATGATTATTAATGGCAATACTTATAAAACTGTTAAGTTTATTTAGAACCATTTTTATAATGGTTTTTTTTGTCTTAAATTTAGAGATTAATAATTTTTTTGAGATTGGCGTTAGTTCGTATTTTTATAACACTTCATTAATGTATTGTTAATTTTAAGGATTTAATTAAAATATGTGTCTTTTATTATTTTAAATGAATTTTTTCATATCAAAAAACTTATTAACGAAAACGTTTGAATTTAACATATTTTATTAATTTATGACAATTACCACCTGTAAAGTGGTGAATGTTTGCTAATTTTACACTTTAATACTTAAATAATGCCAAAAACAATAAAAAAAGTTGGTGTTCTAACTTCAGGAGGAGACTCACCAGGAATGAATGCTGCAATACGATCAGTTGTTCGAACATGCGCTTATCATAATATAGAATGCATAGGAATTTATAGAGGGTATCAGGGAATGATCGAAGGAGATTTCAAAGAAATGGGTCCCCGAAGTGTAAATAACATTGTAAACAAAGGAGGAACGATCTTAAAATCAGCTCGCTCTACTGAGTTTAGAACGCCTGAAGGTAGAAAAAAAGCGCACGAAAACCTTTTAAAAGCGGGAGTTGATGCTCTAGTTGTAATTGGTGGAGACGGAAGTTTTACCGGAGGTTTGATTTTTAATGCAGAATTTGGTTTCCCGGTAATGGGAATTCCGGGTACAATTGATAACGATATTTTTGGTACAAGTCATACTTTAGGATATGATACGGCTTTAAATACAGTAGTAGATTGTATAGATAAAATCAGAGATACGGCAAGTTCGCACAACCGCTTATTTTTTGTGGAGGTTATGGGTAGAGATGCAGGGCACATTGCGCTAAACGCAGGTATTGGAGCCGGTGCCGAAGAGATCCTTATTCCTGAAGAAGATTTAGGTCTGGAAAGATTATTGGACTCGCTTCAAAAAAGTAAAGCTTCAGGTAAGTCATCTAGTATAGTTGTAATTGCTGAGGGAGATAAAATTGGTAAAAACGTATTTGAATTAAAAGATTATGTTGAAGCTAATTTACCAGAGTACGATGTAAGAGTTTCTGTTTTAGGACACATGCAGCGTGGTGGTTCACCATCATGTTTTGATCGTGTTTTAGCAAGCCGTTTAGGTGTAAAAGCAGTAGAATCCTTAATTGAAGGGAAATCAAACTACATGGTAGGTTTACAAGCTGATAAAGTGGCTTTAACACCACTTGAACAAGCAATTAAAGGGAAGTCTGAAATAGACAGGGAATTGTTGAGAGTGTCTGATATCATGTCAACATAAAAATAAAAGTTTAAAAGGAATGAAGTTTATTGTGAGGAAATTAGACTTTAAATTAGTGTAATAAAAACAAAAGCAAAAATTAAGTAAAATGTCAAAAGTAAAATTAGGAATAAACGGATTTGGACGTATCGGAAGAATCGTTTTTAGAGAATCTTTCAATAGAGATAATGTAGAAGTAGTTGCAATCAATGATTTATTAGATGTAGATCACTTAGCTTACTTATTAAAATATGATTCAGTTCACGGTCGTTTCGACGGAACTGTAGAAGTAAAAGAAGGAAAACTTTTTGTAAACGGAAGAAATATCCGTATTACTGCAGAAAGAAATCCTGCTGACTTAAAATGGAATGAAGTTGAAGTTGATGTAGTTGCTGAATGTACTGGTATTTTCACAACAATTGAAACTGCAAATGAGCACATTAAAGGTGGTGCTAAAAAAGTAATTATTTCTGCACCGTCTGCAGATGCTCCAATGTTTGTAATGGGAGTAAATCACGAAACTGCAAAAGCTTCTGATTTAGTAGTTTCTAACGCGTCTTGTACAACAAACTGTTTAGCTCCTTTGGCTAAAGTTATTCATGATAACTTTGGAATTGAAGAAGCTTTAATGACAACTGTTCACGCTACGACTTCAACTCAAATGACAGCTGACGGACCTTCCAGAAAAGACTGGAGAGGTGGACGTGCTGCGTCAATCAATATTATTCCTTCTTCAACAGGTGCTGCAAAAGCAGTTGGAAAAGTAATTCCTTCTTTGAATGGAAAATTAACCGGAATGTCTTTCCGTGTTCCTACGGCTGACGTTTCTGTAGTTGATTTAACTGTAAAAGTTTCTAAAGAAACTTCATACGAAGAAATCCTTGCAGTTTTAAAAACAGCTTCTGAAACTACAATGAAAGGTATTTTAGGATATACTGAAGATGCAGTTGTATCTCAGGATTTTATTTCTGACAAAAGAACTTCAATCATTGATGCTACTGCAGGAATTGGTTTGAATTCAACTTTCTTTAAATTTGTATCTTGGTACGATAACGAGTACGGATACTCTTCTAAATTGATCGATTTATCTGTACATATCGCAGGTTTAAAATAATATTGTATAAATTTGGCAAATCCCGTTATCTTTTGGTAACGGGATTTTCTTATTTTGTTTTGACTTAATTAATGTAAAAAATACACTTTTAAATTGATGAAGGAAAACTAAATCCAAAAACTAAAAAAAATGAAATTAATAGTTGATAGTGGATCTACAAAAGCAGACTGGATTGCAATTGATGATAATGGAAAAGTATTATTCACAACACAAACTTTAGGATTAAATCCTGAAATTCTTGACGGTCCTGAAATTATTTCAAGATTAAATGACCGTTTTGATATTCTGCAAAATAAAAAAAATGCCACTCATTTGTTCTTCTACGGAGCAGGTTGTGGAACTGAAAGAATGCAGACTGCACTTTCACAAATTTTCCAGGAATATTTTAATAACGCTATTGTTGAAGTTCACGAAGATACTTACGCAGCAGTTTATGCAACAACTCCAAAAGGAGAAGAGGCAATTGTTAGTATTTTAGGAACGGGTTCTAACTGTAGTTATTTTGATGGAAAAGTATTGCATCAAAAAGTACAATCACTAGGTTATATTGCCATGGATGATTGCAGTGGAAATGTTTTCGGAAAAGAATTAATCAGAAAATATTATTTCAATAAAATGCCTAAAGAGTTGGCAGTTGAGTTTGAAAAAGAATATAATTTAGATGCTGATTATATCAAAAACAAATTATACAAAGAGCCAAACCCAAACGCTTATTTGGCCACTTTTGCTAAGTTTTTAATCAAACATAAAGATTCAGAATTTTGTAGAAAAATTATCTTCAAAGGGATGAAATCTTTCGTTAAAAACTACATCAAACAATTTGATAATTGCAAAGAAGTTCCTGTACATTTTGTAGGTTCTATTGCTTTTTATCTAAAAGATGAACTACAAGAAACATTTGATAAATACGAACTTCAGTTAGGTAACGTTTTAAGACGACCAATTGATGGATTAATAGCGTACCACGTAGCTAATCAATAGTTCGTTCTGTTTTTTTTATATAGAGATTGCTATTATTGTGCATGATAATTAAAATTACATTTGTTTATCAAATCATATGCAGCTCATACTGTATGCTAATTTGTTTTGCAATGTAAATAAGTGCCGCTGACAACAAAAGAAGCAACGGCACAATTAGTATTAAATGCTATTGCACAGCAATTATAGAGATTTCTACATTTACATTTTTTGGCAAACATGCCACCTGAACCGTTTCACGTGCTGGAGCGGTTTTTTCGTTAAAATATGATCCGTAAACCGTATTTATAGCACCAAAATTATTCATATCCATAATGAAAATTGTTGCTTTCACAACGTTTTCAAAAGTCATATCCGCAGCTTCTAAAATTGCGGCTATATTTTTCATTACCTGATGTGTTTCGTCATTGATATTTTCGGTAATGATCTCGCCCGTAGCAGGATCTATTGCAATCTGACCAGAAGCATAAAGTGTATTTCCTGATAATACAGCCTGATTGTAAGGCCCGATTGGAGCAGGTGCTTTTTCTGTAAAAATTATTTTTTTCATAGTAATTTATTATTAAATGCCAAAATAGATTGTTCAGCCATTAAGGATTAACGGTTGAGATATTATTGATCTAAAATACGATTTATTATCGATTAGAAGTACTTCGTTTGTTCCATTTAATGTCACTAAGAACGCCGGATTTAATTCCGATAAAGAAGTTCCAGTTAGAATTTACTCCAAGAGGTGACCAGTTAAAAGCCATTCTCCAGCTTAATAAATCTCTTTCGAAACGAAATTGAGTAAATGTAACTCCTTTTTGTACAAAGTCGTAACCAGTAGAGACCCCGCCTTTCCACTTTGGAGTTATATCCATATTGGCAGAAATCATGATCGAGTTTCCGGTAATTTTGCTTTCACGATTTACGTTAGAATAAGTCAGGGAATACGCCATCGTCATATCCCAGGGCAGTTTAGAACTAAAAAACTCTGTAATTACATCTTCGCCATTGTCTTTTTCATTAGCGAACTGACTGTTTCGGCTGTCATTTAAATCGGTATTGGTACCAAATAAATCATCTTTACGACCTCCATTCCGTTCACTCTGTTTGTTTTCTTCCTTAGTTCCCTTATTCGAAAAGGAATAATTCAGGGTGACGTTTGCACTTGTCATTCTGAATAAACTTCCTCCATTATCAATATTGTAAATATTTATTCTTGTTCCGGAATTGTCAATCGCGTAAGGATCCAACGTTGCTCCAAAATTGACATTCATTTTATTGTCAAAAAACTGTGTTCCGCCACTTACAAGAACGGGCTGAAAGGCTAGTGTTTCTTTTCCGTTAGCATTAAAATTATAACTTGTACTGAAGTTTAAGTTGTTCAGTAACATGATTTTTTTAGGTTCTGTTTTTGTGCTGTCGCTGTCTCTTACTTTTGCTTCAAAAGTATTACTTAAAGCAAAAGAAACGATGTTAGAATTGTCTTTACCGGGAGCACCAAAGACACCGCCTTCAAAGCGCGTATATTCGGTTGTAATTCTGCCCGAAGCATCTACGGCATAAGTATCGTAGTATTTTTCAAAACTTGGCGTATAGGCATATGTAACAGTTGGTCGCATAACGTGGCGAATCGACTGGATTTTTTTATCATCACCAAAATTAAATGTACCGTAAATAGTTGTCCCTAAATTTGTACTGAAATTATAGGTTCTAAACGCATCAAAACCATTTATAGTTGAAGTTTCTACCGTGCTTAAATTAGTGTTGTATTCTTTGTCCACAGTCTTAGTAACCCAGGTTTCCTGATAGTTGGTAGAAGCTCCCGCACTAAAATATTTAAATATCTTAAAGTTTGTACTCAAAGGAATAGAATGCTGCATTCCGATTTGAGCATCTCTAAACATTTGTGGTTTAAAAAACAATGAATCTGTGGTTACAATGTTGTTTTTTCCGCTTAAGTTATATTGTAAGTTGATGTTTTTTATAAATCCCTTTTTTACGCCATCTTTACCAACAAACGGATATACACGATCGACACTGGCCTGTAAAGTTGGTAAAGTCATATTTATGACCTCGGTTTGTGTGTTTTGAGAGTGTGTTGCCGTTAACGATATTCTCGCTTGCGGAATTGTGTTAAAGGTTTTATTATAAGAGATAGAAGAGCTTAATGTGTTATTCAAATTAGATCCAACATTGGCCTGATTGATAGATTGCTTAAAATATTTACTACTACCCATATTTACAGACGCTGAGAAAGTAGAATTAGGGTTTGATTTTGTATCCTTTGAATGAGACCACTGAATGTTGTAAATGTTTTGTTTTGAGTAATCAGGATAACCTCTTTCGCTGTTGATAAGATTTTCAAAACGAACATTGATATTACCTCTGTATTTGTATCGTGTTGCATATGCCGACTCAAACCGCATTGCATAACTTCCGTTGGTGTAATAATCTCCAAGTACCGTTAAATCGTAATTATCACTTAAAGCAAAATAATACCCCATATTCTGAAGCGAAAATCCACGTGTATTCGAATCGTTATAACTTGGTATAATTATTCCCGAAACACTTTTTTCTTCACTCATTGGAAAATAAGCAAAAGGCAAAGCCAGCGGAGTAGGTACATCTGCAATTACCATATTAGTTAAACCTGTAATTACCTTTTTTCCCGGAATAAACTTAACTTTATTAGTTTGAAAATAATATTCAGGATTATCGATATCCTGAGAAGTAGTAAATCTTGCGCCTTTTAAAAAATAAACAGAGTCATTTTCTTTTTTGGTAATCGCTGCTTTAACTTTGAATTCGCCTTGTTCTGTCCTTGAATTATAAATTAAGGCCTTTTTTGTTTTAAAGTTAAAACGAATAGAATCGGGCTGAACTTCACTTGCGCCTTGTTTAAAGTTTGGATATTGAGTAAGTACTCCCGCAGAATCTTTGATTCTCCCGGCATAAACTTCATCTTTCTCATAGTCAAGTACAATGATGCCGGATTTTAGTTCAACATCTTTGTAGTATAATTCACCCTCATTATAAAGCGTGATTCTTTTCTTTTTCTGATCGATCTTTGCATAATCCTTTGCCCTGTATTTTACTTTTCCATCCAAAAAAGTCTTAGTAGGTCTAACGGTGTCCAGCTTTATCGTATCTGCAACAACAATTTCAGGGATATCTGGTTGTTTTTCAGTTGATAAAGGAGTTTTTTTTGATTTTATCTCCTGCGAATATAATTTACCACAACCTAGCGTTAGGAAAAATGATAATAAAACGATATTAAATAAGTTTGTATGCAAAGGTTTAAATGCTATTTTTGTAAAAGTATGGCTTGTTTTTTGACATGTCAAACTTACATATAATTTTTTGTCAAAAATAATCAATTGTAAAAATTATAGCTGTTGCATTTTATTAAAATTAACTTTTAGATTTATGAACATATTTAACAAAACTAGACTAATCTTTAGTTTTTTTCTAATGATAACGACTTTTTGTGCTTACAGTCAAACAAATGTATTTAAAGTAACTCTTGATGCAGGACACGGTGATCATGATTTTGGTGCCGTTTATAGTGGAAGGATAGAAAAGAATATAGCGCTGGCTATTGTTTTAAAAGTTGGAAAGTTATTAGAAGCAAGTCCGAATATTGATGTTATTTACACTCGTAAAACGGATGTTTTTATTGATCTTGTCGAAAGAGCCAATATTGCAAACAGAGCAAATTCAAATATTTTCGTTTCTATTCACTGTAATGCAAACAAAAATACCGCTGCAGACGGAACTGAAACTTATGTAATGGGTTTGAGTAAAGTTGCATCGAATCTTGAAGCAGCGAAAAAAGAGAACTCTGTTATTACATTAGAGAAAGATTATAAACGTAAATACGAGGGTTATGATCCTAATTCGCCCGAATCAATGATTGGAATGACATTGATGCAGGAAGAATATATGGATAACAGTATTTCATTAGCCAGTAAAATTGAAGATAATTTTGACAGGCTAGGGAAAAAATTACGTCAGGGAGGAGTAAAACAAGCGCCATTTATGGTACTTCATAAAGCCTACATGCCAAGAGTTTTGGTAGAAACAGGTTTCGTTTCAAACCCAACAGAAGGTAATATCTTAAATTCTGAAGAGGGACAAAATGATATTGCAAAAGCTATTGCCGAAGCTATTATCAGTTATAAGAGAGAGTATTTCGGTTCAGGAGTTCCTGAGGCAGATACAAGGCCTGTAAAAGATACTTCTACTGCAAAAACTAAAGTTGCAGAAACAACGCCGACAGTGGTGAAAAATGCACCAAAAGGTACTATCTTTAAAGTACAGCTTATTGCCAGCATTAAAAAAACAACACTAGAACCCAAAAACTTTAAAGGGCTTAAAAACGTAACAATGTTATTTGAAAACAATATATATAAGTATTTTTATCAGGAAACCTCAGATTACGAAGCTGCAAAGAAATACCTGCAAGAGGCTAAAGGTAAAGGATATGGAGCGGCTTTCTTAATTGCTTATAAAGACGGAGAAAAAATCAGTATTCAGGATGCAATTAAATAATAGCAACAAGTTCGAATATTTATATTAATTTTGTATTAAACACTTAGAATTTTGAAAATAACAAGAGAAATTAAAACGGCTATATTAGTTATCGCATCAATATTATTATTTATTTGGGGCTATAGTTTTTTAAAAGGTAAAGACCTATTTACAAATTACAAAACATTATATGTTGAATATGGTAATGTAGAAGATTTGGCACAATCAGCTCCCGTAACCTTAAACGGACTTGCAATTGGTAAAGTAACAAAAATTACAATAAACGAAACTACAGGCAGATTGCTAATAGAACTTCAGCTAAAAACTGATTTTCCAATTTCAAAAACCAGTAAAGCAGCATTATATGCTCCAAGTTTAATTGGAGGAAAACAAATTAAAATTATTCCAAATCTGGAAGATAAAGATCCTGCTGTTGACGGACAAACTTTAGAATCGGTTGTGGAATTAGGATTAACAGAATCTTTAGGCGGTAAAATCGAACCAATTGAGCAAAAATTAAATTTAATGCTTGCCAATATTAATACGCTGGTTGCCGGTTTAAATAATGTATTGGATAAAAAAGGACAGGAAGATTTAAAGAGATCGTTGTCAGAATTAAGTCAGACAATGGAACAATTTCACAGAGCATCAGGAAGCCTTAATTCCATTCTGGATACAAACAAAGGACAAATTAATGGTGTTGTGACCAACTTTAATAAAATGTCAAGCAACTTCAATAAAATATCAGACTCTTTAAATAAAGCAGATTTAGGTAAAACAGTGAGAAACTTAAATCAGACTTTGGCAAAAGTTGATGGTATTATGAGTAACTTAAACTCAGGAAAAGGTACTGCCGGTAAATTATTAAATGATGATGCATTGTACAATAATCTTTCTAAAACTTCAAAAGAATTAGAATTGTTATTACAGGATGTTCGTCTTTATCCAACACGCTATGTAAATGTTTCTCTTTTTGGAAAGAAAAACAAACCCTATGTTGCACCAGAAGAAGAACCAAAAACGACTGACAAAAAATAATTAAGAATATTATAGAATGAGTTATTTAGACAATATTTTATTCGCTATACTTCTGATAGCTGGTTTTGGTTTTTTTGCGACGAGTGTAAAAAAAATTATCCGAAACATTAATTTAGGAGTGGATGTAGATCGAAAAGACAATCCGAAGGCCCGTTGGGCAAACATGGCTTTGATTGCACTTGGACAATCTAAAATGGTGAAACGTCCGATAGCGGGTGTATTACATATTGTCGTATATCTTGGTTTTATTATTATTAATATTGAGTTACTGGAAATCATCATTGATGGTTTATTTGGTACACACAGAATATTTGCTCCTTATTTAGGAGTAGCGTATAATGTTTTGATTGCTTCTTTTGAGATACTTGCACTTTTAGTTCTTGTAGCTGTAATTGCATTTTGGATCAGAAGAAATATCATTAAACTGAAACGCTTTATTAATCCTGATTTAAAAGGATTTCCTAAAAGTGATGCCAATTACATCTTATATTTTGAGATGGTTTTGATGACATTGTTTTTATTGATGAATGCCGCTGATTTACAT
>Ga0247806_10000187_pt1 | contig 42778 bp, 33 predicted proteins | sample UWRJL059202B1_FD_179935 | JGI IMG/M metagenome (GOLD analysis project Ga0247806, IMG submission 179935) | Plant litter microbial communities from Arlington Agricultural Research Station in Wisconsin, United States - UWRJ-L059-202B-1 | ecosystem: Environmental > Terrestrial > Plant litter >... | reverse complement strand
GGCTACAAAATTATCCTCTACAACTTCAATTTCATTGAAGCTACTTGTTGTAGTATCCCATTCAAAAACCTTTGATACTTCGGGTCCACTCCTTCTTACAAGAGCATTATTTACGCCTGCTGCGGAAGGTTTTTGATGCCTTATCAAAAACACATCTGTTTTTGGATGTAAGTAATTTACCTGTATGTTTGGCTTACGGAGTAAATAATACATTCCTTTTTTATGGTTGTTTACAAAACGAACTTCATTCGTATACTCAACCTGATCAGATTTAATTATAACGGAAGATTTGCTATATGGTATTAGAGCATCCGCCATTCCAGGGAACATAGTTCCACCTCCCCAGTTTAGTGAAATAATATCTTTTAAATCATAATCAAGGATACTCTTTCTAAAATTCTTAAACGCATCATGTGATGGTTGGGGATTCATTTGCGGATTCAAAATTATATATGGATTATGATCCCACCTATTTTGAACTTGGTTCTGAAATGCGTCATTGATTCTGAATTCGATAGCTTCTGAGCAAATATTTGAGAATAAATAAACTGAATTTTCTGAATTTCTAAGCACGTATATATCATTGCCCCAAATATACTTTTGCTGCTCTTCAGGACTCGTCCAAACCCCCATGTGTTGCGTTTTAAATTGCATCAATACCAGTAGCTTGTTTACACCGTTAACCTGACATCTAAAAATATAACACAAAGGATCTAACAATACACCATTCCCATTGTTAAAAGGAGTTTTGTCTACAAAGAATTCAATATTGTTACCGTTGAATTTATCTTCTAATGCATTTACTTCATTGGGAGTAATGGATTCACAACAAATAGCCCACAACTTACCATCATTTGGCCAACGGGTTTCATCAGAAAGAAGCCAATCAATAGAATTCCATGGACATGAATATTCTGGAGTTAATGCCAGTGAAACGTTTTCAGATTTGGCAAGAGCTAAAAAGGAATTAAACTGGTTAGTGCAATCATTTTCATTTCCGAATGTAGTTGGGCTTGATGCAAATGTACCCCGATGTTGATACAATAACGTTGAATAAAGATTTGAGTCCTTGGTCAGTACTTCCAAGTTCAATATTAAATTCTGAATGACTGTATCTATAAATTTAAAAATCATTTTCTAGTATTAGTTAGAATTTAGTGGGGCTTTCATTAAGATTGCCTGTAACGTTTTGCAGCTACCCGAAGGGCGGGACTTTTACCACAGAACTTGATTTGAAAAATAAATGTCCCATTAACCGCTAAACTGTCTTTGGAACACGAAACCCCGCCTTTTGGGTAGGTGCTGTTATAGGGCGTTTTTCTTTCTGTCGTCATAAGTAAAACTCTTGTGATACAATAAATTTGTCGGGAAAGAAAGTCCGCTCTTTGCTTGAACTATTTATTTTTCTAATCAATTCAGGAATTGGATAAGTAGCTTTTAGTGTCGTGTCGTTTACAAGTTCTAAAATCATAAACGGCTTGCCTAAATATTTTTTGTCAATTTTATTAATCGCTTTTACAATATCAAAGTCGTATTTACTGTCAATAAAATTGTCCCAATAAATTATGATTTTGTTCTTCTCAGTTTTAAATGGATACATAAGCCAACATTCTGGAGAATACGAAACAGATAGTGTGTCTTTGTAGCTTAAATTAAAATGCAATGCAAGAGATGCCCTACTGTCTTTGAGTTCAACCCAAACATTTGATTTCTTGTCTTGAACGACTTCCGCAGCATTATTAAAACCTAGTCTTTCACTCGGAGCTTTCTCTTTGTCTGTCTGCAATGTGTCGGCATTAACTTTCATAGCAAGCCTATCAGTCCTTTGGTCGTTTGATCTCGAGCCATTTTGATTGCAAGCTGTCAAAGCAAATGTGAAGGTCAATATGTAAAAAAGTTGTCTCAATGTTGTCGTCTTTTAAAATGCCCTATAACTTATTTATTGACGAATATAATCAAGATTTTTGTTTTTAAGCGTCGATTCAAAAACTTGATTTACAGAGAATAAACCTAAAAATATTTTGCGTATTTTAATTGTTTAATTTCAACTTTTATTGCGCGATAAATGAAGTCAGAATTGATTCAACAGATCTCATTCAAGGAATGTGTGCATAGAAATCAAAAAGTGATCCTATACACCTTCCCATACACACCCGAACTTTTGAAGGGATTTCGGAGCGAATTTCCATCGGCTAAATGGTCGCGCATGCATAACGCCTGGTACGTCAAAGATTCAACGCTTTACCGATCACGACTGAAGCTTCCTCTCCCTGAGATTGGCGACACCTGGTTACCTAAACTATATGAACACAATAAAGCTGAATTTATTAAATTCCGAAATGCACTCACCCAAAAGGCATTCTCACCCAATACAATCAACACCTATCTAAGCGAATTTGCGCAGCTCCTCGTTCTGCTCAAGAACCATCCTATCGATACCATGACATCTGAACGTCTCAATTCTTATTTTTTGTACTGTATTAAAAAATTAAAACACTCCGAAGCACAAGTACATTCAAGAATGAATGCAATAAAGTCATATTATCGACTGGTGCTTCATAAAGAAACTGTGTTCGATCATGTAATTCGACCCAAACCCCATAAACAGCTACCGAAAGTATTGAGCAAACAAGAAATTGCTAAACTCTTTACAGCAACGAAAAACTTAAAGCACTTGCTCGTCCTGAAAACAGCTTATGGGATGGGACTTAGAGTGCGTGAATTAATCGCATTGAAGGTAAATGATGTTGACATGGACAGAAGGCAGGTTCATATTGTTTCCTCGAAAGGAAAAAAAGATCGATACGTTCACTTTCCGGAGCGTCTCAAACCACTTTACCTGGATTATTTAAAAGCCTACCAACCATCGGTTTATTTGTTTGAAGGACAGTTTTCCGAACAATACGCGGTTAGAAGTGCCCAATCTGTTTTTCGTAATGCGCTGAAAAAAGCCGGGATCAACAAAAGCTCAGGAATTCACGGTTTGCGTCATTCCTATGCCACACAATTACTTGAAGCAGGAACAGATATGGTTTTTATTCAAAAAATTACTGTAGCCTTTCCCGTATGAGTATAAAAAAGATCCATCAACACACTTGGAACATTACCTGTAATTTGCATTATTATAGTTCTTCCAACATCTCTTCACTACCACCTTAAAAGAGCCGCAATTATAGGAAACGTGAAGCTCGAAAATCCAATAATTGTGATTAGAAAATATATTTTTCTATTAGCTAGAATTGTAAGCTTCTCTAAATATGTAGCCGTCCCTTGTTTTTAAGCGGATTTGCAAATATTTATCAGAATGGTTCCCAAAGGGAGCCGTTTTTTTTTAAATTTAATAATGAAAAAGAACGTTTTTTGTTTTATCCTCGCATCGATAATTTGCTTTCTTCTGCATTTAAGTGACCCGGGAAATGGTAAGTTTGGTGCTCAAGAGATTATAGGAGTAATTCTAGTCTTCACTATCATTTTCTTCTCATCGAAGTATTATTTAGGCAAGTTAATAACTCAGCATAATTCTAAGAATAAAACCAAATAGCACTTCCCTTTATATTAAAACCAAAAGAAAAAAGAAAGCCATTCTATTGGGCTTAATGCAAGGTTTTTTGCTAAAAAACACTACCCATTGAGTGGAGATTATTTTAGAAAACCCGAAGGGCTTAACCTTGCATTCACACAGGAAGTACTTAACTTTGCTTTACTTTTTATTTTAATCAATTCTTGTTATAACCGAACTTACGTGTTAAGAGCGTCTCTTTCCACCAGCTTTCTCGATTAATAATCAAATCATCTGCAATGGTTGATTTATATATTTCGAGAATAGAATAACGAAAGTTCTCCTTTATATATTCCAATGAGTATTTCTCTGCTATATCTTTCAGATCTTTATTACCGCCATGACAAGTTTTGATGTAACTCTGCCACCTTCCATAGATCATCATATTTCCATAGGCTGAACCAATATACATTTTCCCTGTAGCTTTATCGGTAATTAGATAAACACCCTTTTGATTTTCGAGAGCAGTTTTCCAATTACTTTTATTTATTAGCCGACTCATTTCTTTCCATGAAATGTTTACATTTTCATATCCCGGAAAGATATCGTTATCAAAAGTGTCTTCTAATAATTGATGAACTACACACTCATCGATAACTGAACTTGCGTGTCTAATAAGTTGTTGAACTGAGTTATGGAAATGAATCACAAGCCTTCCCAAATATTTTTCGAATTGGGGCAAAGGCTCGTACTCATAGCCCACAGTATGATACAGCCCTAAATCTCTTGTTATTCTACTAACATCAAAAAGCAACCATTTATTGTTTGAAATCAACGCCAAACCGATCACTATTTCTCCGTCTTTAAAAGATCTTTTTCCATAGTTGTGGAAGTGCCCGTTTAATAACGCCTGCCTATCTTCTTTAAAATGCTTTATTGGATCAAAATCAGCATTATTCCCTTTATTGAATCTTACTTTAACATTATTTAGATCTCCGAAATTCAAGATCTCATTTAAACTAATCTGCATACTATTTAGTTCTGTTTAATTGTATTCCTCAAAAAGTTTAAGTACCCTGTTATTTTTGCTAAGACATTTTCTTTATCGATCAATTCATTATCATTTGCCAACCAATTGGTACTATCGATTAACGCAACTGTCATACATCTTCCATTGCCAAATCTTCCCGGACGTGAAATTTCCAAATAGTCGTGCTTTCTGGAAGCACTAATAATTAGGTTACTTAGCTTATTTCTTACATTGGACCTAGTTTCTCTTTCCGGTAGTACAACTGCATCATCTGGGTCAGTTGATACTTTAAAACACATTTTTCCTTCTTCAATTTGAAGATAAACCGGATAAATATCCCAATAGTCCCAATTTAGAACCAAATTCCAAAATCCTCCATTCGGGTTGTTTACATAGTGCCAATTGATAATTTCGATTTCTTTTTCAATAAATTGAAAGAAACCCTGCCACTCTGAACCTCTCCAGTCTTTGATCGGTTTATGAGTATATCCATTTGTTGATTTTTCGATTTTCATCAAGTGCTCTCGGAAATCAATGAAAATATTATTCGAAATATATTCGTACTCATTAAGTAATTCAAGAAAGTCAACTCTATTAAAGATTGAGAATCCCTGGTTTTCAATTTCTCTTAAACTTCGTTGACTTTCGTTACCTGTTTTAAGATAAATACAAATTGGGTCATGATAATTTTCTATTAAGCACCATTTCTCCGCAATTTCTTTGTATCGGCTTAATTGATTAGAGTGATGAGTTGTAGATGTCTTATCCTCAATGATTATAAGATATTTTTCATTTACTGTAGCCCAAATGTCAATCCCTCTCCATTGACGCCCAGCATCCATAGAAGTAATAGGATCACTAAAACCAAAAACTTGCTTTCTGATCAATCTTGTAATGAATTTTTTACTGCAATTATTCAATGCTGCATCTTCTTCCTTGCAAGCGTCGTCAGCGAATTTTAGTAACCAAGTGATAAAAGCATCTTGACTGAGTTCTCGAGTGGCTATCTCAAAAATATTGGGTTTCATTTATATCATGATTTTACAAAGTGTGAGTCCCTTTTTTATTTATTGCTAGTGCATTAGATATGGCTAAATTTCGAATTTGATTTTCTGGTTTCTCTAATATACTCCCCTTCCGAATAGCAATATCTTTCAAGTTCGATTTCAATAGTTAAATTAGGTTCGACTTCTTTAATTTGTTTTATCGCTTCCTCGGATGCTGAAATATACCAACCTTGACCAACTTCTAATTCGAAATGTGGCGGTGGAATATCAATATTACCATCGGACCAATAAATAGACTCAACCATTAGTTTCCCATTCTTGTCTTCCCACGCGAATAAGTGTTCTTTTGAAGGTTTCCATTTTAAATATCTTGCTAAAACCGGATTTAGAGCGATCCAATTAGATTTTAGATCAAACTGATCGAATAAATGACTGCGTAAAACTACAATGCTCCTCCCAGGTGTATCTGCGGAATGATAATTACTTGATTGAGTCTCAAACAGAGAACCGAATATATGGTGAGGTATCTCCTGTTCGTATTTTGATACATTTAATTTCATCATAAATATTTCTGTCGGGTTACCCCATTCTAAATTCCTCTGCTTTGAATATTCGCCAATTATTAGACCATTTTCAACGTTGAATGTTTGATTTAGTCTTTCCGAAGAATCGATATTTGATACCCAGTCTTTTGATACAAAATGCCGTTCTTCAGTTAGTCTGGATATAAAATTTGGTTTTTCTATTTCAGGAAAGAAATGAACCTCATGATCATGCATAATAAAATAATTTTTAACCTCCTTTACATCAATCTCCTCCGCGTCGATAAGTTCAGCAATCAGATACATCAACGCTCTTTTTGCTGTTTGTGCTCTTGGTCTGGGATAAGAATAGTTAAGGTGAATGCTTTCTAAATGAGATCTCAATTTCATCTCGTACTCTTCGGTCCAATGATATGGAATATCCAAATCATTCATTAGAACTTCCATTCTGTACAGAAGATTAACTTTTGGAAAACCTGTAATTTTAGAAATAAAATTGATTGAAGAGTCGTATGGTTTTATTAAATCCTCCGGATTCTTCAAATCAAATTTGGGGTTCAATAGGTCTTGCTTTACCCCAAAATCATGTTTGTGTTTTTCTTCCAAATGTAAATCATATATTGCAGGTAATGTAATACTTTCCGCTACAGGAACGGACTTTGATAAGAATGTTAAAATATTTGATGCATTGATTCGTATATAGTAATTCTTTGATCGAGACAGTTTCTCTATTTCTTCAATGAAAAACTCCAGTAAGATTTTCTTATTTAGCAGCTGAAACCTTACAATTATATTGATAAAAATCTCTTCATCAGTATCTCCAGTTGTTAACAAGTTTTTTAATGCCTGCAAAGCATGAATTTCCTTCTCGTCTAACAAAACGGCTATTAAAGTTTGTGCGTTTTGGGAAATAACGTTAACCCTATGTTTTGCTAAGTAAAATATATGATCAAACAGAGTTTTTAAAATAGGAATATTTGAAAATTCTAAACTCGGCAGCTCCAAATCTCTTTTACTTGTTGACATTAATCTCTTGAGATAACTATTAATCTCTTCCCACATTTGATTGATATCATAACTTGAGGAAATGCAAGGCAAAATTCTATCAAAATTTTGTGTGAATTGTGATGGATTAGAACTATTTATTGAATCATAAGCCAAATATTCAAAGGCCATGCTGATTGATTTCTTTTCATCTACTTGTTTCAAAGCAAGGAAAGAAATTATTCTTGATCCACCATCATAAAACTGGTCCCATCCAAATTCACTTGACATATCAATTGACTTTTTTGCTAGTTCTGCGGCTAGAGTATTATTTCCTAATTTTACGCAATAGGAGCTCAAAATGGCTAAAAACTCGGGCTTCCTATCTCTTAATCCTTGAGTTTTTGAAAGCTCTTCGATTTGGGCGATGGAAAGATTTTTAGAAATTTTCTCAATTACAGGTTTCCATTTAAAGTAAGAGTTGTCTTTAGATTCAGCATCGAATAAGACTTTGAAATCGTCATAACTTTGTACTCGATCAAATACCTCCCTTTCTGTTAATCGCTGACGGTTATCATTTAGAACTAATTGATTATCGGAACCGCCATTATCAGTTGAGGATTCAGTATTTAGAGTATCAAAATTCCACTTGTACTTTTTGATATCTATTTGATTTATTTCGAAGAATTCATGAACAGTCTTTAAAAGACTTTTCCTAGTGCCTTCAAAAGCCTTCGTTTTTATAGATGAAACTATTTTCATCAAGTTAGTCTCTAAAAATTCGTCTTTGCCGATTGCATAACCTTTAGTTAGGTATGCTTTAATTATTCCATCGGAAGAGATTGTAGAAACAAGTAAAAACAAATCAGTATATAAACGAATAATTTTATCCAATTCTTCTAATGTACTTGCTCGTTCTAAGTAATTTTCAATCAGTAAGAATTCAGCATCTTCAAAATCGATTATTCCTTTATTTAATAACCATTCTAATTCATCTTTTCCTGCGGAAAAATCACTTTGAAACGTTGTTTTAAGAAGTTCTTCTGCAATCTGATTTCCTTCTTCTGTAGTTTGGTCAAGGCTTGGAAGATATGATAAGAACCAAAGTATTTTATCTTGAGCACCAGATGGATCTATCTGACTAATTTTTTGTAGCCAACGAATCCAAGAATTGAATTGATAGTCACTAGAATAACCAACACCTAATGACTCTTTTAGAGTTAATTTAATACATTCTTTTGCTTTTTCGTAATTCTGAAGCTGGATCCATGATTTCACCTGGGCAGTACATTCTTCAATTCTAGTATTCAGATCTTGGCCTTTCAACATCGACTCTTCAATAATTAGCAATTGTTGTTGAACCTTGTTCTTATCAAAACCATATTTAAGTAAAGAATCAATAACTTTTCGCTGATTTGAAGGTGACCAGTATTTAGCTTCTTTTTTAAACTCTTGAATTAAAAAATCTCCTAATTGATTAAGAGAGATTTCTCCATGTAAAGACACAGAATAAATTAAAAAATCAAAATAAGCTCCCTTTGTATATCTTAAACTAGTCCAATAAAAATTTTGGTGTCCGAGATCTCTATAGTAAATCCTTACTATCGGGGTTATTAATTGAATTAATGGGCTAGTAAGTGGTACATCTTGAAGTCCGTTGGACAATATCTGAGTAATCAAACAAAGCATTCGTTCAAAGTCAACGGCAATAGACTCGTTTGAATTGTTTGCAACACTTGGCGAAGCTTTAGTTATCGGAACTCCTAGACCACATAAATTAAGCAATTTGTTTAATTTGATCTTAGGCACAAAAGCCTCTATGGATCCTGAAAGACCTAATTGATCAGACTTAGGAAGGGGAGGTTGATCAATGTTAGTAATCCAATCTTTGACTAATTCTAAGTTCTGTGTAACTTTATAAATTAGATCTGCAATGTATACACGAGTTGTAGGTTTAGTTTTTTCAAGTTCAAAACACTTGAGCAAAGAGGACAACCATTTTTCTGCATTACCGGAATCATTATCGATTGTCGAAGTATTTATAGCATCACGGTGAAGAAAAAAAACAACATTTCTTTCTTCTTGTTTTGACGAATCTAGTTGATTGATTAATATCTCGAGTTCCTCCCACTTTCGTTGTTCTATTAAACCGTTTCCAAGACTTTCTAGTAAAGCAATTCTTAAATCAGATTCTTTATTATCAAATGATCTGCGTTTCTCTCCAACTTGAAAATCGATGTTGTTTATTTTTATAAGAATATCAAATATTGAATAGAAATGAGGAGCCACTTCACACCATTTCTCTAAAATGTTTTCAATCTCTTCATACCTAAAGTCATCTTTTACCACAATTCCAGTATCCGAAATGTAATTTGGTTCTGCTAAGTTGAATAGAATATTAGCTTCTGTTCTATCTTCGAATCTCATCAAGGTATTCACGGCACTTAACGCAAAAGATTCATTGCACATTAAGGTTTTACCAGTTCTTAAATAACCTTTCGCAGTACCGGATTCATTCAACTCTAGAAATTCTTCAAAAAATGAAATAGGCTGAAAGTTGAAAGTTCTTTGGTGGAATTCAGATAGACCAAATAGATATCTAATAAATAAATATGGATCTAACCTTTTCTTTGCTACTTCAATTCCCAATGTCATTTCTCTACGTATTTCTTCAACTGGTCGGAAATCTAAAAATTGGTCCACTAATAAATCAGGATTCGAACTTTGCAAGAAATCATCATACTTTTCTGCGGAGTACAAATGGTAAGATTTTTTCCAGGACTGTTCGACAGTTGATGTTGAATAAAACCCAGCTAATTTGCTATGGTAATTGTTATTGGTCTCTTTATCAAACTCATTTGTCAGTGGATCAATAGAGGTATTATGTATTAAGAACTGTCTAAATGAATTATGAAAGAACACCCAACCAGAATTTGAATTATCAAATAAAAATTTGGCTTTGAAACTAAACTCTTGCAAAACTCCCTTGCTAAAAGACCATTCTTTAATAAATTTTGGAGACACAGCTCCATTTATCCTGGCAATAAAACCTAGTAGCTCGACTAATTCAATATTTTTGGAAATCGGCCCCCAAATTTTTTGATAGTACAATTCAATATTGTCCTGAATTTGATCAAAACCCTCAATTAACTCGTTTATATTTTCTGCATCTGTTAACTTCTGTATGAAGTAAGACAAGTATAGAGGATGTCCTTGTGATTTTTCAAATATCGTTTGTTTCTGTTCTTCCGACAATGGAATTACTATTCGCTTCTTAATGTATTCGAGAACTTCTTTTTTTCCTAAAGTATCTATTTGTATTTTTCTTTCAGGTTTGATGAACTCTGCCTTAATTTCGGTACTTAAGTCGTTTAAGTCGTACGATTGACTTCCAAGAACAATATAAACTCCCTTTGGCAGTAGGTTTGGGCTAGGAAGATGGGCTAAAAAGGTATTATTTGTTTGAATGTATTCTCTGGGAATATGGTCGAGTCCATCAATTACAATTATTGTTTTCGTCCCGCTTTCCTCATAATCATCACCAAGTGAAATTAGCTGCTTCTCAAATACCGTTTTCAAGTAAGCCAATTCTTTATATGGTTGAATATTCTCTCTTACTAACCGGGTGTTTTTTATTTGTAATACTATATCAAATAATAAATTTACAGCTTCTCCTCTTTGATAATCATTCAACATTGAAGAAGGATTACTGAAATCAAAAGCATAATACTTAACAACTCTTTCTTTTCGATTCTTCGTCCAATCAGTAAGCAATGTAGATTTTCCTGTCCCAGGGCCTCCAACGACAAATAAATAGCCAGAATTATTACTATTAAGCTTTTCATCCAATTCTTCAAGGGTTGATTTTATTGGCTGATAAGTACTTCGATCGATTATTAACTCATGATTGAATGTGGTTTTGAATCTCATCTGCCAACTTGGACCAAGTGCATTAATCAACTCTTGCCAAGTAAAATGAATAGTTTTTTTCTTGTCCGCTACCTCTTCCAAAAGGAATCTTGAAAATCGAATAAGATCAGCCTCTAATTTGTTTGTGTCAAAATTTGCAATTTTGATTTCATGATGGATATAATTGAAATGAAATTCAAAATGATCAATAAATTCTTTGAAATCTGAATCGGATAACCCGCAGTTCGATTTAATTTCATCAATAATCACGTTCCATTTTTTTAAATCATAATTTTGATTGATTTTCAATTTTTTCCAGACTTCATTAAGAAAATCACTAAATGTGCCTATTACAATACTCTTGTTTTTTATTGCATCATTTGTTGAGACCGGACGATTGGTCAACAGGTGAACTACGACTCTTTTATTTTCAGAAGCATGTTCTACCTTCAATGATTTCCATCCAGACAAACACTCCTTTAAAAGTGGTAAAAAATCATTGTACGAAAAAGGAGTTGGTATTTCTTTGTTACTCCATTTTAATTGATACCCATGAATCTCTGCATTAGTTGAATATAATACATCATCCACCTTACCCGCTTTTGGATCTGCGACTCTAATCCAAGTTAGGTTATCATACACGAGTTCACGATATGCAAATTTTGCAAATACATCAAATTGGGGAAGCTTACCCCCGATATCAATTCTATCGCCTTCTGCAGGAGCCTTTTGTTTACTCATTTTTTGTTTATTTACTTAAATACCCTTAATCCTTTTATTCGCTAATCGCAATTATATTTAGGTTAACTATTATCTTTATCGACACTCTTCAAATACCTCTATGAATGAATTCTCCCTTGAGATATGTCCATTCATCATGATAGCTACGAAGATTACGAGAAATATATATGGTGTTTTCAATAATATTTGCCTTAGGTTCGCCAGAAATTGTTCCTGTTGAAAAAGGTCCAAATAATTCCCAATTTTCTGAACGATGAGAATGCTTTTCAAAAGCTGGAGGATAAAATTTAAATATATTAATCATAATCGTATTATCTAGCGCGAATTCCTCATCATAAATTCTAAGACAGATGAATATTTCATCCGTGCCATCGTTGTCAATATCATACTGACCGATCTCAAACAGAATTGAATTATTATCTCCATATAAATCTTCTAGATTTTCAAAATCAATTGATTTAAATTCAGGATACAATTGAACCCTAGAGCTATTAAAGTTCACACAAAATACAGGACCAATTTGCTCAAAACTCGTAGAAAGAGAAAACGGCACTACATTTATGTCCAAGGGGAAATCCAAAGTATGAGTAATTCCTGAACATAGCTCATCGTATGTGTAGATCTGAGCATTTTTTAAACCTAAGACAAAGCCATTAGGTTGGCTTTGTGAAATTGAATTATTTGGCCCCTCAGAAATTTTCAGTTGCTTGGCAATAGTGTTGAAGTATACGCGAACAAGCTCAAGATCAGAATTATCTAAATAACTGTTGTGAGCGATCATATTACGAAATCGAGCGAGGTCCTCCAATTTAGATTTTATCCAATTCTGATTAGGGAAATCAGATTTTACATGTTCCCAATGAGAGTCAATAATACCTATTAATTCACTGAAATCTGTGTAATAGAAATCTGATTGTCCACGAAATGGGATCCATTTATGATTCTGTTCATCCGCTTTACGAGCTTTTATACCTCTTAGAACTTTTCCGGTTGGAAGAAAATTAGTTCCGAGTTTATCGATAAGATGAAGTCGGATCATGTTTTCAACACAGTAAATGTATTCATAAGCTTTAGACATTGATTTGGCCTTTTGAATCAAGTCTGGGGGAAGGTTGGATAAATGATCTTCGGTTAAAATGTTCATTTTGATTAAGAATTTTAATAATACAGCCAGGACGTTTTATATGCTGCTAAAACTATTTGTAGATCCGTATCTCACAAATTTCTTTAGCATTTAACATCATCCCTAAAAGCCGAAGCAATATTTGTTTGAGGTCTTATAAAAGTTTTTTCGGATTTCACATTTTCAATAAAATCCACAAGTTTTGCCAGTTCTCTTTTCGGATTTTTCCACCAATTGGTACTCCAGATTCGATGGAATACAAACCCATAATCTTCCAGGATTTTCTGTCTATGCCTATCGTATAAATATGCTTCCTGGCTAGAATGATATTTGGCACCATCGCATTCTATTGCTATTTTAGGAACCCCATGGATTTTATGATCAAACACCAGGTCTATTCGAAAACCGCCGAATTGATGCTGAAGAATAAGATTTTCATGGCCTAAGGCTTCAGCTAGCTCTTGATATACTTCTTCTTCAAAAGGAGATTCTGTTTCTCCATTTAAATCGGTTTTTACCGGTTGAGATGTATTACCACTCAGTGCAGCCAGTACCGCAATTCTCGCATCTACATTGCTTTCGCTGACCGCTTTACTATAAGCCAGGTACGCATAAAAAACTGCTCGTTTATTATTGGCTCCTTCAACTTCAAGTAACTCTTTATAGTTCATGAAAAACTCTTCCGGTACCGATGAACAAACGTAAACTTTGAATTTTGCTCGTGTGATGATTACGTTCAATAATTTATAACCCTTAGAGTGGACAATCGGGCCAAAACGTTGAGCAAACTTACCGTCTTTTCCTTTTCCATAGGTCGTTGAAAGAATGATTACGTCTCTTTCATCACCTTGAATGTTTTCGAGGTTCTTTACAAACATGCCATCGTCAGTAAGCTCTTGGAGTTTAGCCGAAAATACAGGGTCATCATTCGAGCTTTGATTAACCTGAATCATCCGCAGGATGAGATCACGTTGGGCGATGTTAAAAGTAGCAATCCCTACGCTAGGATATTTGCCGTCAGGGAGACGATGAATGTTATTCTTTAGTATCGAAAGAACAGTCAACGCTTCGGCCTCGTTTTGATGATCCACAAAAGAACCATCTACCTGCACATATTTGATGGGGTTATAATCAAAACTATTCGGTAACGGCTGCAATCGTCGATTGTAAAAAGCATAATTGGAGAAGTCGATCAAAAAAGGATGCTTTGAACGATAATGGAAGTCTAGGTACTTCTTATCAAAATTCAATTCGGCACCAAATTCAAGTAATGAATCGCAAGAAAGTAGATTATTGTCTGTATTGAAATTCTGCACCTCGTCTTCATCAATGTCTTCCTCATCTTCTATCGAACCGTCAAATATTTTACTGAAGTAATTCGAAGGCGGCATTTGGTGTTCGTCACCAGCAATTACTACTTGCTTACCTTTTAGAATTGCAGGTAAATTATCTTCCAATTTCAATTGACTGGCTTCGTCAAACATCACAATATCGAAATAGCCATTCATTCCTTTGAACAGGTTACTGCAAACATCCGGAGTAGTAAGGATAACAGGGAAAAACGTTGTAAACAAATCTGGGTCGAACTGCACTATCTGGCGTAACGAAAGCCGTTTATGTCGAGTACTACTCCGTTTATTGTACAGATTTTCAACAGTAACGTTGATGTTGCAAAGTTGGAAGTCGCGTGTCTTATCTATCTGTTCTGAATACCAGAATTGTTTGACATATTTTAACTGCTCATTCTCGATTCCCGCTAAGGTAGAATTTAGAACCGTGAGATCAACATCATCAGTAGGTAGATCTGTATCGGCAAATTGCAAAAGAATCTGATTTAAATAATAAACCATAAATGTTCTGCGCCAGTCACTTTTTTGCAGCAAATTGTCTATCAGTATTCGATCATTTGGATCTAATGAATTATAGAATTTAAACCAATTGAATTCTGCGCTGAAAATATCCTGTTTCCCTTCAAAATACTCAGTCTTGGTCTGAATCAATTTCTCAATCTGATCGGTGGCATTCTTAAAATGCTCGTAGGCTGTACTCAGCTGTGTATTTAACCACCCATCGCTATTAATTCGCTGAAAAGTCTCTTTGAGCTGGACTTTGATTATTGTCAGTAATTCAGTTTCGAACTCCTTTCCCAATGATAGCAAATTGATATCTGCTATCTCAGATTCTATCTTTGAAGAAAAGTGATCCCTGGTTTTTCTTATATCTTCTTCAACAGAAACTACCAAATTTATTTTATCGAGTAGAACAGGATCGGGAGCTTCCGTGATAGTCAAAACCCCGTCCGCCCTTTCCAACTTGGCAATATTCTCCTTTACAAAATCATCCAGAAGTTGTAAGGTTTTTTTCACTAAGCTGAGGGATCCCTTGCTAAATTCTGCAAGCTTATTGAAAAGTGGAGCATGCACTACTGAACTGTTATACTGTTTATGAAGGTTTGCTAGAAAAGCCGAACAAGGTTCTTTCAAAAACTCATTCAAACGGAAATCCTCAAATTCTGAGTCTGCAATTTCTTTCGTAATCAAGTGTTGATGGATGTCCTTCAGAACTTGAATCTGATTAAGCTTTGATTGAAAATCAGCATGTGTTTTAAATTCGTAAGATATGTCTTTTGCCTCAGAAATAGCTCGTTGCAAATCGATGAACAATGATAAAACATTGTTGTGCGCCGCAGCGGTTCCTTTCTTGTCTTTAGAGAAAAGAGATCGCAATTTATAGCCCATACTATTGAGCATTTGACTATCGATAAAATCCGGATTCTGCGCGTAATTAACAGATATATCAGTTATCTGGTCAGCGATTTGGATGACCTTGATCCACTGACCGCCAATCTCATTACTTCGCTCTCGCGAATATTGTTCTTTCAGTTCGTTTATTAATCGATCAAAGTTCTTTTCAGTTAGTTTTAAAAGATCTATTTCAGTTTCAATTGAGGATAACAATTCTCCAAAATACTGATGCCGTATATTGCGGTATTCATCCAGATATGCATCTTGGTTGTTAATAAGCTGTCGATGTTCTATTTGATAATCTGAGAAATCTTTTTTCAGCTGATTTTCAATTGCAAAAGGATTATCTCCCACAAGTTTTTGCGGGTTAATAAACGAAGAGTGTTGAAATGGGGCATAAGCTCGGTAGCATGCCTCTCCTCTTTCCAATAAATCGAGTTTCATATTTAACTCCTGGAGCGAAAACTCGAATTGATTTTTAGGTAACATTAATTCGACAGCCTCTTCTCCGTTCAATTCTTTAAGCATTTCTCCTACAAGATCAGTCCAGGACTTATCTCCTAAGAGTTTTTTGTCGATTTTATTATGCTTTTTATTGATTGCTTGAATGAGTCTAGTGGATTTGTCTAAAATATTATCTAACGTTTCCTTAGAAGATAAATACCGGTAACTTTTATAGGAAGATTCGTCAACGCGTTCCCTGACAGAATCTACAACAACCTTTCTATCCTTTACAATATCCCGAATTAAAACTGTGTGGTAGTTAAGCCCACGGTCGAGAAGTGCTTTATGTAGGACCTCCAAAGCTGTTCTCTTCTCACACACCACGATTGTTTTTTTCTTATTTTCAAGAGCATTGATAAGCACAGCAGTTAGTGTCTGGCTCTTTCCTGTTCCGGGAGGTCCCTGAATGAGTAGATTCCGAGTCGACTTTAAAGAAGTAAGGATGCTTTGCTGAGAAGGATCAGTTTCAACAGATGAAAGTGATTGAAATCCATGATTTTCGTATTCTCCCAATTCAATGGTGGAACCTTTCAGTCCCATCAATCCATCGTAATCTCCAATAATATTTTGCTTTTGAACCTCAAAAATAGAAAACAATCCTCCATAGTGAATTGGGTGAAACCCCGATTCAGTAGTTGATTTTTCTAAGGAGATCTTGTCCGGGATTGAACTGATTGACTCAAGGTTCTCAGCAATGAATTCCTTCAAGCCATTAATTGGTTGCGAATAGATTTTGTGAAGTAAATTGTAACAAATGTCGACCAACTCAGATTTATCGATCAGTCCATCATCCATCATTTCGCTGGACAATTGTTCAATTTCAACTTTAACATCATTCTGGAGATGATTGATAAGTACTTCATTTAGATAAATTGGATCATCTTCTCCTCGTACAATCTCCCAAGTGTTGAAATCCTTGGTGCGTTTAATCCGCAGCGACCAAATTAGAATCGGTGCTGCCGTCAATTTATTATCTGCCTGGTCTCTTCGAATTAGGATTGGGAATCCAAAACCGAAGGTGTTGATACCTTTTTCCGATTCGATGGCATCCGTCTGATTTATAAGGTTCTCGAAACTCCTTGTTATCTTTAAAAGCTGCGATTGATCTTCTTCAAAAACCTCATTGAGGTTTGGAACATTGTCTTTCCAGCTTACTTTGAACTTAAGCGGTTGTTGGGTAAGCAAAGCTTTGACAAACGACGTTGGCAGATTTTTATCAATATGAGATAGCCTATTGAGGTCAAACTTATACCTCGAATTGCCGGGAATGGCATTAAGATGAACACCTCTACGATTACCAATTTTTAGACGCCTTTGAAGTTCGGTAAGAAGTTTTTCAGTAAGTTCCATATTATAGCTTCAGTAAAGTCATAAAAATAGTAATAAGTAAGATATTTCAAAGTGTATAACATTCAGAATAAACAAGTTTCATCAACTAATTATTTTGTCAATTTCAATTGACAAAGAGAAAACATATTTTTGCTGATCAATGAAATCTGTTTAGCTTATTAATTCCAAGTACTACCTTAAATTCATTTTCATTATAAATCCGTTTAACTTTGTATTTTTATTATTACTAATTAAAAGAATTAGAATCCTAATCGACCTCTAACCATGGGAATTTTAAAATTATTCTATGAAGAACCCGACAAGTTAAGATTGTTAATTGTCAACTTTATCAAGTTATTATTGACAATATTAATTGTGGACAAAATTTTTAATCACCAATCAAAATGGAATGATTTATATAATCTTATTCAGGATAAGTCAACTTCCAAATTGGATGAGATTTTAATTTATAGTGCCACTCTTATTTTTACCTGGTTTATATTGTGGTACATTGGAGAAAGCTTTTTCTTATTTCTCATTAGTTTGCGTAAGAAAAAGAGTGATGCAAAAAGTAGCATCGAGAAACGATCTTTCTTCCCTATCCTCAAGATGACTGGAGCATATAGGTTTGAAAATGGTGACTATTTGCCTGGCCCAAATATTGAAGCAATTTCTGAACTCGCCGAGTCATTGAGCAATAGTAAAAAAACTCAAATGAAAAATACAATCTTTGCCGACACACTTTTTATGGCGATTGTTGGATGGTTTTATTTATTATTTAATCAAGTAACTTTTCATTGTTCAATTCTGTCAATAGCCATTGTGTTAGTTATCCTAATAATATTATGTATGATTTATCGTGCAATGGACAGTCTTCTGAATTCATTTCAAAATTCTTCAAGTGCTATTGCAGTCTTCCTCACCATGATGGTGTACAAAAAGATGGTTAATAATGTTTTAATCAACATATTTAATGCAAAATACAATGCTGAAATAAAATGTTTTGAATTAGAATGGGGAGAAAAGAAATATCTTGTAGGCAGCATTGGATATGAAAGCAACGAACATGGAAATACCAGTATTTACAATACTTTTATTGATCCAGCAACAAAAATCGAACCTCACGAAATTTTCATTACGAATATTTCACCGAATCAAACTTTGAAAACGCTTTTAAGTAGTAAAACATTTTCAGCTTACGTTGTTGCAAATAATGGAAGAGAGGTAATGGATAATTTGTTAATCGCACTCAATCAATTAGACCCAAATGTGAAGTAAAATAGATTCGTCAGAAATAAAATCACCGATGTTATTTCGTCGAAACCAACAAATCTCTAACATCAACATTTAGAACATTAGCAACCTGGACCAAAGTCTCTAAAGAAGGCTGCATGTCATTGGTGCACCATCTCGAAATCGTAGTTATATTCTTTCCTACTTTACCAGCAAGCCAATTGTTTGTTCTTCCTTGCTCAACCAGTACGATTTTGATCCTATTTATTGCTTTATTAGCCATTTTAATACTTGAAAACGAAAATAAAATATCCTATTACATCAAATATATTACTAATAAAACAAAGGATTTAATTAGTAAATACGCTAATTATTTATCGTAAAACGAAACTAAATTTGTGTTATTAGATATTTTAGTATACTTTTACACTAAATATTAATTACATGAAACGCCATTGTGTTTTGTGTATGAATGATTATTCGAAATAGTACCTTTGTAAGAGAAAACAAAGAAAAGTACTTCTAAATATTAAAGAGTAGCGTTAGCTATTAGGTCTTGTATTCTAAAATCGCCAATTTGAGACGCACAAGAACTGATAGACTAACCACTCCTGGAAACGGGCGTGGTTGTCTTTGGTTTATTGTGCGTAGGGCGTTTGGCGATGCCTAGAATACAATAAGCTGAGCACCACGCCTGCTTGTTTTATAAACTTTCTGTTTTCGGTGCTGAGCAGAATTAAACCTCCTCCAATGGACACATTGAAAAAAGCACCGCTCAACATCGAGCACCTGGCCAAAGAATTAATCAAGGATGACCTGATAAACGGCCAGTTCATCTATGGCTTGCTTCGCCTGAGCATCAACGCCGAACAATATTTACTCAACCTTTCTGAGACCGTCTTTCTGGTGCTCGGCTATGAAGCAGATGCAATCCCCGAGCCGGTTTGGAAAGCCTATTACGATTTCGTTCGGAAAGAAACTTCCATCAGTCCGTTGGAACAGAAAAAGTCTTTGAATGAACTCGCAGATGAAGCTTATGAGCTAATCAATGGTCTCCTTGTGAATACTGTGCAATATGAAAAAGAAGGCCACCGTCATTGATCTGATCAAACAGGATCTGGTTCACTCCAAATTGATCTATGGATTGGATGAAATGCTGTTAAATACGAGAATGTACAAGCTTGAACTCCGCAGGATCATCTTTGAACTCATGGAATTGGAAGACCACAAAAGTATCGGCGCAATTACCCACCACTATGCCAGCTTGTCTACAAAGATGAAACGTATTGAGATTGAAAACTGGGATGAAGAAGTAGACAAGCTGGCTATCGGAATATACAGCTATTTGATGAATATGAAAAAGGGAAACATCCCTATTTATGAGACATAATGATTTGGTTTAGGTTAGGTAGCGCGCAGCGCAGACGCCGTCGGTAGTTATCGGCGGTGTTTGTGTTTTAAAGCCCCAACATTTGAGGTAAGGGAGATTAAGGGTCATTCAGGGAAGTTAAATATAGGAAAGCAGTATCCACAAAAAATTGCAATTCCATCAAAGGCAATACAGCGGACAAAAGTGAGTAAATGTGAGTAATTGTGAGTAAAAGTGAGTGTTTTGACCAAACCCCATTTTCAATCTTCCGAACTTAGCATAGAAACGCGGTAAAACACAACAAAGTGATACAAAACGCAATGAAACGAGGTGTTTTGAATTCATGAACTTTAGAACTAACCGATTTTCGTACAAAAGATGACAATTGTTGCCAATTTATGCCACATGTTGCCGTTTTTGGCAGCCGATCATCCAACCCATTGTAACTTGAATACACCGAATAGCAAAGCAACAAACCACAAAATCAAAAGCGATGAAAGACAAGCTTTATCAAAACGATCCAATTCAGGAAAGAGAGGATCGCAAACCCAAAAAGAAGAAGAAAAAGAAATCCTCTGCACTTGGTACTGCTGGCAAGGGGACGCCTGGCATTATCAACAGGTATAACGCAATGGAAACAAAGTCCAATGTCAATCATTCCCTGATCAAAACCCTAGTCGATTTTGTAGGTGCTGCGGTCGTTGGTCCTGCATTGAGCGCATCGCTCGGTAAGTTTGCACCAATCGCCGGCGCAGCATTGTCCTTTGGTGGTCATTACATCGGCGATGAATCCGGTTTGATGCGCGGCATTGGTATGGGGACTGTTGCCCACAGTGTGGCAAAAACCAAGGAGTACCGCGAACCTGACTCAACCATGAAAGACCGACTTTCAGGTTTGAAGGACGATTGGCTTCGGCTAATCATGATAAAAAAAGCAGATGAACCATCCGTAAACGGAATAGACGGAAGGGTTGAAACAGACAAAGTTCCAAAGCCTGCTGATTCATCTACAGAGTTCATGCCGCAGCCTGAAGATGATCTCTCAATCCCTGAAATGGATCTGAATGCACTCGACACCTTTGAAACACAACTCCACCTGTCAGCTGACGATTATGAAAATGCCTTGTCGAAAACGAGTGTTCCTGACGATGCCTATCCTCCTTCTATGGATGAAGATGAAACAGACGAAGAACAAAGCGCAGCTACCTACCTTGATTCTTTCAACGATCCGGATCTGCCGGATGATTTTGATTTCAGTTTAATGTAAACCGTACGCCATGATTAAAATTGAAGCCTACACAGACAGCGCCGTCCGGCAATTTTACAACGGCCTGATCATGAAACAGAAAAACGGAATCCGCTTTGCCTACGAAATACGCATGGACCACGAGCAGATCATTCCGCGCAGCACGGACTTGGCCGGATTTTTCATATTTCAGGATTACATTTTCTCCACGACCGAAAGCATTGAGATCTGGGTGTATAAAGGCAATTCCCGCAGGTATGACAAGTATGTATTTGAATGCAGCCCCAAAAGCACCGCGTCACCAGTGGACATTGAAGCCTTACTGGCCGAGGAAAGACGGAAGATGCAAAAAGAATGGGAACATCAGCAGCTTGTGAGGGAACTCAAGAATAGCAAAGAAAAGTGCAAGGAATTGAAGGAAGATAACCGGCAATTTAGGGAACGCATCCAGCAACTAGAAGCAGAAGCCAAAAATGCAAATGTTGTCCAGGAACTAATGGGAGTCCTGAAGCACTCCAGCTTACTGGAGAAATTTTCAGGCAATACATCCAAAGTGCTGAACGATGCCGGAACCCAGGAACCGGTTTCATTACATGGAATTCCGGGCAAGGAATTACTAGAGATCCTGAATGAAATACAACACGACCTCGGAGAAGAGAAATTCCAGTTTTTCCTCGGAACGGCTTTAATGCTCGGGAAACACCCTGCCGTAATTCCACAAGTCAGGAAGTTGATCGAGCAATCCATTAACAACCCAAATATTCAACCCAAAAATAAAACACAATGAGTAAGCCAAAAGAACAAAACGTGGTATTGCTATCACGTGAAGAAACCAAAGCGTTTCTAAGAACGAGCTTTCCGACCCTTCGGAAATGGACTGTAGAAGGGTTGCTGAAATGTTACGTGCTGGGCAGCAAGATTTATTATAAACAGCATGAGATCCTGAAGGCTTTGAAGCCTGTAAAATTCTAATCCAACTACCTAAAACCGGCAACATGAAACCTTTAAAGAAAGAAACCATTGACCAGGCAGTCAAGCAACTCAGGGAGCGATTTAGCTTCGAGAACCTTACAAAACGTCCGAAATTCTCCCGGATTTCCCCTGAAAAGCATCAGGAACTGTTAAATTTCATAGAATCCATGTGTTTAACACTCTTGGATTCCTATAATTCGTATATTAGAAGAAACAAGCCAATCAAAGACCATGAATAATCTAAATCTCTTCCAATCATTCGCTCCTAAAGACAAAAGCACCAAAGCCAAAGGGCAGAACGCTGTGATTTATACACGCGTATCGGATTCATCACAGGAACACAACACGAGTTTGGAATCTCAGAAATTGCGTTGCGAAGAATACGCAGCTTACAAAGGGCTAAACGTCATCGGTCATTTCGGTGGAACGTATGAATCTGCTAAAACGGATGACCGTAAGCAATTCAACGAAATGCTGAAGTTCGTCAAAGAATCCCGCAATGTTGCTTACATCATTGTTTATTCCTACGAACGCTTTTCACGTTCAGGCGTCAGCGGTGCGAAGATCGTTCAGGACTTATTGATGGAGTATGGCGTAAAGACGCTCGCATCCTCACAGGACCTGGATCCGACAACCGCAGCAGGTCAGCTCCAACAAAACATGCTGTTCATGTTCGGCAAGATGGACAATGACATGCGTCGGGACAAAACAACTTCCGGCATGCGTGAGCTGTTGCGCAAAGGTTACTTTCCCTACAATCCGCCCATTGGTTATACGAACCTGGTCAAAGGCCGCGCCGTGGATCACAAAATTGTTGTCAATGAAGAAGGCAAACTGTTGCGCAAGGCTTTCCAATGGAAAGCCAATGAGAACATGGCCAATGCGGAGATAGTACGACGCTTAAGGACGCTCGGCTTAAAAACCAACGAAAAAACATTGGGCTATGTACTCGCCAACCCTTTCTATTGCGGCATCATCGTGAGTCAGCTTGTTCCCGGCGAGATAATCGAGGGCAGACACGAAGCCATGGTGTCCAAGGAAATGTTTCTGAAAGTAAACAACATTGTCTTTGAAAACAGGTCACATCCCGTATCGCACAACGAAGTTGATGAAAACATGCCTTTGAAGCGCTTTATGAAGTGCGGGAAGTGCGATACACCGATGACCGGGTATTTAGTCCGTAAAAAGGGCTTATACTACTACAAATGTCGTGTCAAGGGTTGTGCAACCAATAAGAGTGCTAAAAGCGCACACGAGCACTTTAAATCGCTGTTATCGGTATTTGAGGTTGATCCCGATATTGCCGAACTCATTGGAGAAGGGTTGCACCTGATCTTTCAAGCGGCCTTCGCAGAGCAGTTTGACAATGCCCGATTGCTGAAAGCTAAAATTACGGAGACGGAAGAACACATTAAAACCATCAAGAAGCGCTTTGCGATTGGGATTATTGACAATGCACTATACGCTGAATTTTTAGGCGAGTACATAGATGAACAGGGGAAGTTGCAAAAAGAGCTGGCAAAAATCGCAATGGAGAGTTCGAACCTCGAAAACAGCGTTAAATTTGCCATCGCAGCCTGCCACAGACCCGTACATACCTGGGAAAATGCAACCATTGACCAACGCATGCGGATGCAGAACCAGTTCTTCCCGGAAGGGGTAATTTATGACAGTCAAACAGGGGCTGTTCGAACCAAGCGGATAAACGCGGGAATCGTGATTATACCTGAGGTTGCGAAAATTTTAGAGGGCAAAAAAAATGGAGAACCGATCAATATTGATCAATTCTCCAACTTGGTGATCCCGCTGGGATTCGAACCCAGGACCCATACATTAAAAGTGTATTGCTCTACCAGCTGAGCTACGGAATCTTGCTGTCTGAATTCTGATAGCGTTTCTATCGTTAGACGGGGGCAAAGGTAGGGACTTTTTTTGTTTCTGCAAGCGGTTCCGGCGATTTTTTTTCAAAAAAATAAAAGAAACTTTATAATTCCTTGACTTCAAGGAAATAAGAAATGAGGATTAAAACAGCCGTTTAGTAACGCAGGCCGACTTCGGGTGCCCGTTCAACGCGTCGGTAAAAAAGATCCAACGTCCATTTCACAGCCAATGCGCTCCTGCCCCCATGAATCTCCAGCAACTAAAACGCCGTTTAACGATTTCTTGCTACTTTTAATTCCAGAAAAAAATCCCGATGAAAAACAAAAAACCGGCAGAGCTCACAAACGAAGAGCTGATCAAAAATGAAAAGACCACAAAAACAGCCGCGATCTTATTGGCTTGCATGCTGTTCATCTTGCTGATCGCAGCGACCTTCGCGATTTTTAAGCAAAGACAGCTCGTGTCGCTGATCGCTGTTCCCCTGGGACTCATGCCGATCGTGATTGTGCTGCTCAACAACTGGAAAGAGCTGAAAAAAGAGATCGACGCGCGCAACCTGTAAGCAAACGCTGCGGCCAAAGCGTTAACCCGACTTCTGGATACAAGCATCCGACATCCGGATACCTGGAAAGGCACAAAGTACCGCAATTTTGTGCCGAACTTAAAAGTACAGGATGAAAGTAACATTGATCACCGGGGCTTCCGGCGGAATCGGGGCAGCGTTGGCACACGAACTCGCAGCCCAAAAGCACAACCTCCTGCTCGTAGCGCGCAGCGAACAGCCATTAAAAACACTTTGCGAAACCCTGTCGGCCCAACACGGGATCGCGGCGCAGTACATTGTAGCCGATCTGAGTCAGCCGGACGGCGCGCAGCAGGTATTCGAAGCCACCCAACAAAGAAACCTGGCGGTGGAAGTGCTGGTCAACAATGCGGGCAGAGGCTCCAGCGGGGAATTTGTACAAAACGACCTGCAATCCGAGCTGGATATGCTCCAACTGAACAATGCGTCGCTCGTCGCGCTCTGTCACTACTTCCTGCCGGGGATGATCGCCCGAAAAAGCGGCAGCATCGTCAACGTCGGTTCCCTGGCCGCCTTCTTTCCCAGTCCCTACATGGCGGTGTATGCAGCTTCGAAGATGTTTGTGCGCTCGTTCACCGAAGCGCTGACAGAAGAATGCAGGCCGCACAAAGTACACGTGCTGCTGTTCAATCCGGGTTTCACAAGCTCCGGCTTCATGGATACGCCGGCCAATAACAACAACTGGGGAAAAGTCCTCACAGAAGGCGCCTACACGCAATCCGCAGAACAGGTCGCCCGGGAAATGGTCCGCGCGCTGGAAAAGCAGAAAAACTTCCATGTCTCAGGCCGATTGAACCTGCTCGCCACAAAAGTCCTGGCGCTGATTCCCAACCGAACCGTGGCCCGCCTGTTTGCAAACAGTAAGCGTAAAAAAATGGAACTTTAATTGCGCGAACATTGTTGTCAATTAAAGTTTAAATACGAAGAAATAATCTGAGTTCTTGCAACTACGGATCTAACTGTTTAAAAGAATCTCAAGTTCGAAGCGTTGATTGTGCATTAGCAATGGAAACGTTAAGAAATTGAACGAACTTACCGAATCGGACAACAAACTGTTTGAACGCAAGTGACCACCGGAGGTAGCAGCGCAGCTAGTTTTTGTTGTCCCGGTAAGGGCGAACAATTTTAGTTTCTATTGCGCAGCACTAGCGTTTTTTTGCTTCTTTTTTGGGGCAACTAAGCGAAGCCTTCTCACGGAACGTAGTTAGGTAACTAAGCGAAGCGTTCTCACGACCGAAAGGGAGTAATGCCAAAAAAGAAGAGTCTACATTGCTGGTATTATCTCAATCAAAACCTGATCTCTGACTTGTGACAAACCACTTGTAACCGATTTCATGTAACAAACAGATTGCGTACCTTACAAACCTAAAAAACACCCCGCATGCAAACCATCAAAGTAGAAGCCATCGCACAAAGTCATGCACTGCTGGGACTCGGAAAACCGAAGCACCCGCTGTTCAGCATACTGAAATTCGAAGACCTCGCGCAGATCACGAGCGACGAGCGCATCCGCGTAACCTTTGACTTCTACCAGATCGTGCTGAAAAAGGATTGCCCCGGCAAACTGCAATACGGACAGACGATCTATGATTTCGACGAAGGCATCATGTCGTTTTTCGGACCCGCACAGGTCAACATCCTGGAACCCGGTAAAATCCTCGCACCTTCAGGCTGGTTACTGAACATCCACCCGGATTTCATCCGGAATTACCCGCTGGGACAGAAAATAAAGGCTTACGGAATTTTTGAATATGCCGTCCACGAAGCGCTGATCCTTTCCGAAGAGGAAGAAAAGGCAATCGAAGACATCTTCCGGCAGATCGAAAAAGAATACCACCTGCCGATCGATACATTCAGCCAGGACGTGATTGTTGCGAATATCGACCTGCTGCTGACGTATTGCAACCAGTATTACAACCGCCAGTTCATCACACGCAAACCAAATAACACCCAGCTTTTAGGCAAGGTAGAATCCATCCTGGACGACCATTTCAGGAACGCCGCAGACGAACAGGGATTGCCAACCGCCCACGGGCTCGCAGCGCAACTCAACCTGTCCCCGAAATACCTCAGCGATTGCCTGAAGCAGCTGACCGGGCAAACCGCGCAGCAACTGATCCACGAAAAACTGATCGAACACGCGAAAGACATCCTCGCGACCACAGAGCTGTCGGTTAGCGAAATCGCCTACCAACTGGGCTTTGAATACGCGCAATCCTTCAGCAAGCTATTCAAAAACAAGACAGGACAAACACCGCTGACTTTCCGGCAATCTTTCAGGGGATAAATAAGGTCGTCGTTCGAAAAAGAATGAACCGCAGGTTCCGCGCAACACCTGCCCTTTGTGTTTCCATGCTTTTGCGTATATTTGCATAGCCAATAAAATCAAAACACAATTCATGGAGTCAACACAAATTGCAGCCAACGATCCATCCCTGAAATCCTGGGTGGAAGTACCGCAAAACTCGGATTTTCCAATCCAAAACCTGCCTTTCGGCATTTTTAAGACCAGCAGCCTGTCCGAAAGGGTCGGCGTGCGCATCGGCAACCACATCCTCGATCTCAAAACCCTGTATGTGCTCGGTTACCTGGAAAACCTGCCGTTTGGCTCCCACGATTTTGATAACAAACACCTGAATCACCTGATGATGAAAGGTAAAAAGGCAACCCGCGACCTGCGCAACCGCATCTCAAAGCTGCTCGACACAAAACACGACGACCTGCAGAAAAATGAGCACCACGTTGCACAGGTATTGGTACCCGCAGCGACTGCAACGATGTGCATGCCCGTACAGATCGGCGATTACACAGATTTTTACTCGAGCCGCGAGCATGCGACGAATGTAGGAACGATGTTCCGCGACCCAAATAACGCATTGTTGCCCAACTGGTTGTGGATTCCTGTCGGTTACCACGGACGCGCCAGCTCGGTCATCATTTCCGGTGAAGCAATCCACCGCCCGAAAGGCCAGATCAAGCCGAACCCGGATCAAAACCCGGTATTCGAGCCTTGCCGCAACCTCGACTTCGAGCTCGAGACCGCTTTCATTACCTTTGATGGGAAACCACTCGGGGATTCGATCTCAACTGCTGAAGCGGAAGACTATATCTTCGGCATGTGCCTGTTCAATGACTGGTCGGCACGCGACATCCAGACCTGGGAATATGTACCGCTCGGACCTTTCCTCGCGAAGAATTTTGCCTCCAGCCTGTCGCCGTGGATCGTGACGCTCGACGCTTTGCAACCTTTCAAGGTCGCAGGTCCGCAACAAGAACCGGAAGTATTGAGCTACCTCGCCTACCCGGGCGAAAAATCCTACGACATCAACCTGCAGGTATACATCCAGCCGAAAGACGGCGAAGAAAACCTCGTTTCCAGCTCGAATTTCAAACACATGTACTGGAACATGGCACAACAGCTCGCGCACCACACTGTGAATGGCTGCAACGTGCGCTGCGGGGATTTAATGGGTTCGGGGACGATCTCGGGTCCTACACCCGATTCCTACGGATCGATGCTGGAGCTGGCCTGGAAAGGAACCAAACCACTGCCGATGAGCGATGGAACAGAACGAAAGTTCATCCAGGACCACGACACGGTAATCATGCGCGGATACAGCGAAAAAGAGGGCGTTCGCATCGGTTTCGGCGAAGTGAGCACACTGGTATTGCCTGCTAAACAATAGATTAGAAAACATACGGCAGGCATTCAATTTGCTTGTAGACAGTCGTAAAAAATACAGCATTTCAAAGACATGAACCGCAGTGACAGCATGACAGAAATAGATTTAGAAAAAGAACGCCAGGAAATCCTCAACGCATTCAAAGGCCTGCTAAGGGCCACGAAAAACCGGACGCGTGAAAACACGAAAATGATCCGCAAAGCCTTCGACGTAGCCGTTGATGCGCACAAGGACATGCGCCGTAAATCGGGCGAACCTTACATCTATCATCCAATTGCCGTAGCGCGGATCTGTGCCGAAGAAATGGGACTCGGCGCCACGAGCGTCGTTTGCGCCCTGCTGCACGACACCGTCGAAGATACGCACATCACCTTGCAGGATGTCGAGGACCTCTTTGGCCAGAAGGCCCGCAGGATCATCGATGGACTGACGAAAATCCCTGAGGTATTTGACGAAAACGCATCGATCCAGGCAGAGAACTTCCGGAAAATGATCCTGACGATCTCCGACGACATCCGTGTCGTGCTGATCAAGCTCGCCGACCGCCTGCACAACATGCGTACCCTCGGCAGCATGCGTCCCGACAAGCAATTGAAGATCGCATCCGAAACGAAATTTCTCTATGCGCCCCTCGCCCACCGTCTGGGATTGTACTCGATCAAAAGTGAGCTCGAGGACCTCGCGTTCATGTATACAGAAGCCGAGATCTACAAACAGATCGAAGGCAAGCTGAAGTCGACGAAAGATGTCCGCAACAGGTTCATCCGCCGTTTCACGAACCCGATCCGCGAAGCCTTGCTGCACGAAGGATACGTGTTCGACATGAAGGTGCGCACGAAATCCGTTTCGTCGATCTGGCGCAAGATGCAGACCAAGGAGATCCCTTTCGAAGAAGTCTACGACCTCTTTGCGATCCGCATCATCGTCGATACGCCGATGGAGCTCGAAAAACCGGATTGCTGGCGCATTTACAGCATCGTGACCGATTTTTACCAGCCCAGCCCGGACCGACTGCGCGACTGGATCTCGACGCCACGTGCAAACGGCTACGAATCACTGCACACCACCGTCATGTCCCCGCAGGGAAAATGGGTCGAAGTTCAGATCCGTTCCAAACGCATGGACGAGATCGCCGAAAAAGGACTTGCTGCACATTACAAATACAAAGAAGACAAATCCGAGGATTCGAAATTCGACCGCTGGGTCGCTGAAGTCCGCGAGCTGATCGACAACCCGGACCTCAGTGCGATGGACTTCGTGAACGAGTTCAAAATGAACCTCTTTTCCGAGGAGATCTACGTTTTCACCCCAAAAGGAGAATTGCGCGTACTGCCGACAGGCGCTACAATCCTCGATTTCGCCTACGACATCCACTCCGCGATCGGCGACCGCTGCATCGGCGCGAAGGTAAATACGCGGTTGGTTCCGTTGAGCCACCAGTTGCAGAACGGCGACCAGGTCGAGATCATCACATCCCCGAAACAAAAGCCGAACGACGAGTGGCTGCGCTTCGTGACTTCCGCCCGCGCGAAGCAGAAGATCAAGTCCTCCCTCAACGAGGAACGCAAGACGATCGCGCTCGACGGCAAGGAAATATTAGAACGCAAGTTCAAGCAACACAACATCCGATTCCAGATCGAGAACATCACTGTTCTGGAGAAATACTTTGCGCTGCCCTCAGCAACTGAGCTCTATTTCCGCATTGCGAAAGGCAAGATCGACCTGACGAAGCTGCGCGAGATCGAGAACGTGCACGGCATGTTGCAGCTCGAAAAGAAAACCGGCAACGCCCCGAAGGATAAACACGAGCTCGACGTTTATCCGCGCATCAACAAAAAAGAAGATACGATCATCATCGGCGAGGATTTCAAAAATATCCAGTACAAGCTCGCACGCTGCTGCAACCCGATTCCCGGCGACCTCGTTTTCGGGTTCATTACGATCAATGAAGGCATCAAAATCCACCGGAATAACTGCCCGAATGCCGAGCACCTGATGTCAAAAATGGCCTACCGCTGTGTGAAAGCGCGCTGGAAAAGCCAGGACCTCGTTTCCCACATCGCATCTCTGCGCCTGATCGGAATCGACAATGTCGGCATCGTGAACAAGATCACCGAGATCATCTCCAACCAGCACAATGTGAACATGAAATCCATTTCTTTTGAGGCCAACGATGGTATTTTTGAAGGAAAGATCCAGGTGCTCGTGTACGACAAAGAACACCTCGAGCAGCTGACCCACCAGTTTGAGCTGATCGAAGGCGTGAAACGCGTTGAAAGATGGGACATGCAGGAGGAGGAGAACAACAATCAGTAGCTCGGCTGACGCACGGGAATACCTATTGGACAACAAAAGAATTGTTTGGATCAGGCAAAATGCTTGATTTAAATTTTGTATCCGGCAATATCGTCGGAACGTCGCAGGACAACTTATGGTAAAAATGACACGCGATAAATGATCGTATAAAATGAAAACGCCTTGTCCTGTTGGTTTTCGGGACGCCCTCCCAATAAATTGCAAAAGAAACCCAACTACTACCCTCCGGGAGTAAAAAAATGATTAATTTTGCCTTTTCCCCTGATGGAATGTTGACACAAGACTTACAAGAAACAGTACGAAACATTTTTTCGGCTTATCTCGAACAAAATGGGCACAGGAAAACTCCTGAACGCTTCGCCATACTCGTAGAAATCTACAATTATGCCGGCCATTTCGACATCGAGTCCTTGTACATCAAGATGAAAAACCAGAATTACAGGGTTTCCCGCGCAACGCTCTACAACACAATTGAATTGCTGCTCGCCTGCAACCTGGTCCGCAAGCACCAGTTCGGAAAGAACATCGCCCAGTTTGAAAAATCGCACGGCTCCAAGCAGCACGACCATGTCATCTGCACCGATACCGGAGAAGTCATCGAATTCTGCGATCCGCGCATCCAGCACATCAAAGCGACGATAGAAGAAGTATTTGGCGTTAAGATCCAGCACCATTCCCTCTATTTTTACGGGGTTAAAACAGCCTTACCAGAAGAAAAGGAATCGTGAGTTTTACCTTCCATAGCGCCCTGCAAACCCATGCGGTTGTTTATGCTATTGCCGGCAGGATCGGCCACGACGACGAAACCACAGCATTGCTCGCAGACCTGTCCGCAGCACTCGAAAAACACATTCCTTACGTATTGATGGACCTTTCCGCGCTCGAATACATCACGAGCTCCGGACTGAACTTTTTCATCCGCGTATTGACCCGCACGAGAAACGCAGCCGGGGAATTGATCCTCTGCGGACTGCACGGCGAAGTAGAGAAGCTCTTTGCTCTCTCTAAATTAAATGAAATATTCACGATTTATCCGAGTATTGAACAAGGATTAGCAAAAATAAATGCACAACAAGCATGAAGGTAGATGTATTATTAGGCCTGCAATGGGGCGACGAAGGAAAAGGTAAAATTGTAGACGTGCTGACGCCGGAATATGGCATCATCGCGCGTTTTCAGGGCGGTCCGAATGCAGGGCACACGCTGGAGTTTGAAGGTATCAAACACGTGTTGCACACCATTCCGTCCGGAATTTTCCGCAAAGGCGTCCTCAACCTCATTGGGAACGGCGTAGTGATTGACCCGGCAGTTTTCAAGCTGGAGATCGAAAAACTGGCCCCATTTAACCTGGATATCCAGAATTCTTTGCTGATCTCCAAAAAGGCGCACCTGATCGTTCCGACGCACCGACTGCTGGATGCCGCTTCAGAAGCAGCGAAAGGCCACAACAAGATCGGCTCTACACTGAAAGGGATCGGACCTACTTACATGGACAAAACAGGTCGCAACGGCCTGCGCGTCGGTGATATTTTCTCCCCGCGTTTCAAAGAGAAATACGACGCCCTCGTAGAAAAGCACGAAGGCATCCTGAAACATCACGAAGGTTTCGAATACAACCTCGCAGAGCTCGAAACAGCTTTCTTCGAAGGCATCGAATTGTTGCGCTCACTGACTTGCGTCGACAGCGAGCACTTCATCAACAACGCATTGAAGTCCGGACAAAAGATCCTCGCGGAAGGCGCACAGGGAACGATGCTCGATATCGATTTCGGAACTTACCCTTTCGTGACTTCCTCCAATACCGTAACCGCAGGAACCTGCACAGGCTTGGGCATCGCCCCGACGAAGATTGGTTCCGTGATCGGTATTTTTAAAGCCTATTGCACACGTGTAGGTAGCGGTCCTTTCCCAACTGAGCTCGAAGACGAAGTCGGCGAACAGATCCGCAAGGAAGGACGCGAATTCGGCGCTACAACAGGTCGCCCGAGACGTTGCGGCTGGATCGATCTGCCTGCGATGAAATACGCGATCATGATCAACGGCGTAACCGAGTTGTCAATGATGAAAGCCGATGTACTGAGCTGCTTCGAAACAATCCGCGTTTGCACGCATTACGAAATAAATGGCGAGGTTATTGATTACCTGCCGTTCGATATCAATGACCTGGAAATAAAACCGGTGTACAAAGATTTGCGTGGATGGAACGTAGACCTGACACAGCTGCAGTCTTTCGCTGATGCGCCGGATGCACTGAAGGAATATGTTTCCTACCTTGAGAAAGAGCTCGAAGTGCCGATTACGGTCGTTTCAGTAGGTCCGGACAGAAAACAAACATTGAGTAACAAAAAGTAAGCATTGAAACATCCATTCAAAATATCGAAAATTGCGCTTTTAATGGGCGCAATTTTTTTGGCCTCTTTCCCTGGATGGAGTCAAAAAGGTATTATTGAATTTTTGCCAGGTTCTTACAAAATGATTTACAATGAAGCGACCGGCGCACACCGTTTGGTAGGCGGCGGCGTCAATTTTGTGTACCAGGGAAACACGATGTATTGCGACTCCGCTTATTTTTACGCCAAAACCAGCGAAGTCAAAGCTTACGGAAATGTGCACATCAACAAGCACGACACATTGAACCTGTTCTGCGATTCGCTCTATTACAACGGACTTACAAAAAAAGCAAAGCTCTGGGGCAATGTGCGCGTGCGCGACCGCGATTACAAGCTATCTACCGACACACTCGAATACGATGCCCGCAAAGGGCGCGCGATTTACAGGTACGGCGGCCGCGTCGAAAGCATCCTGACACAGGAAGTACTGACAAGCCGCGTCGGCTATTTCTATCCCGACAGCAAAAACTTCTCCTTCAGCGGGAAGGTGAAATTCAGGGGTACTGACCTGACAATGACCACAGATACACTGCGCTATCAGTATCTGCAGAAAAAAGTCTATTTCTACGGACCAACCGTCATCAATAGCAAAGGCGCAGTACTGACCTGCGAAAGGGGTTGGTACCACACGGAAACTGAAGAAGGCGTCTTGCAGAAAAATGCAACGGTCACGAAAGAAAGCAAATTCATCTCCGGCGACAGCCTGTACGTCAACCCGCAAAAAGGTTTCTCGATCGGAAAAGGTCATGTCGTTTACCGCGATACCACACAGCCTTCGCGTTTTACAGGCGATTACGCATACCTGTCCGATACAGCAAAATACGGCTACCTGACGGGTAACGCCTTGCTTGAGTACAGGCTTAAAAAAGATACCTTGTACCTGCATGGCGATACGTTGTACAGTTACCAGGACAGCCTCAATGAGCTGAAATCCGTGCTGGCGTATAGCGCTGTTTCCTTCTTCAGCAGGGATTTCCAGGGCAAGTGCGACAGCCTCAGCTTCAGCAAGGTTGAAGACAAGCTTGAAATGTATGATGCACCGGTCATCTGGAGCCGGAACGCCGAGCTGAAGGGCCAATTCATGGTCGTCCACCTGGAAGATACATTGATTAAATCCGTGGAGATCCATGAAAAAGCGGCCGCGGTCATGGAAGTCGATTCCGGTAAGTACTACAACCAGGTCGGCGGGCGCGATATGTTTGCCTACTTCAAAAATAACGACCTGATCCGTGTCGATGTCAAAGGCAATGCCCAAAGCGTTTATTATCCGGAGGAGACGAAGGAAAATGATACGGTTGTCGAGATCAAACGCAGTGGCATGACGCGTTTGTATTCCAGCGACCTGCGCATTTACCTGGATAGTGGTGAAGTGGAAGGCATCACCTACATCGGTCAGCCCGATGGTGTTTTCTACCCGATGGACAAGATCAATCCCGAAGAACAATACGTACAGGGATTCTCCTGGGATCCGCTGTTGCGCCCGGCAAGCATCGAAGACCTGCTGAACGAAAAATCGACTGGTAAAAGGCCAGCGCCTGTTACCGGAACGAAGCCCTAAGGTATTGACTGCCATTCAGATTGCACAGACTGCTTAGTGACTGCTTGAATGCAGTGTGCCTTTACCTGTTTTGGTTGTACCCTGTTTTTACAAATAACAAAAGGCGTCCTGCAACAGAACGCCTTTCCCATCAACAGATGATGTATATGTCTTACAATACCGCTGCGAGTACCGCTTCCTGGCTTTCGCCTTTTTTCAACAGGTCGTGGATCGTATCGAATTTGTGATCCGTTTCTTCCGGTGTCAAACCCAAAGACACCGCGAGGTTTTTCAACAGCGATTCTTCCTTGTCTGTAATTCCGTCCAGCAAAGCGATCTCCAGCAATTGTACAAGGCGCTCGTATCTTTCTTCTTTGGAATAAGGAGGAATGGCCGGATAATTCTCCGGGTTGTCGGTGATCTCTTTCACCTGTTCCGCCGTAAGCGACAAACGGTCGGCAATGCGGTTCAGTAATTTTTGTTCTGCATCGGAAACAGATCCGTCCCTGCGTGCAATCAGTACGAGGTTGCGGAAATGACCTTTCTGGCTGGTTTGTTCCCCTGTTTCAAATAATTGTGCTAAAGTTCCCATTTGGTTTTTTAATTTGGTGTAAATATATAAAAAGCAGCGCGATCAGCCCGTAATTTCCGTTTCACAAACTGCTATCACCGTCAAAGCAGGTTGTGCTCAATATGGTCGATCAGGCTGTGGATGACCTTGATGTGGATCTCCTGTGCACGGTCGGCATATTCTGACTGCGGCGCGCGTACTTCGACATCGCATTGTCCGGCCATCGCTCCGCCATCTTTGCCCGTGAGACCGACTACCTTCATGCCTTTCTGTTTGGCGACCTCGATCGCGCGGAGCACATTTTTGGAGTTGCCGGACGTTGAAATTCCTAACAAAATATCACCTTCCTGTCCAAAAGCCTCGACGAAGCGCGAGAACACAAATTCGTAACCGAAGTCGTTGGAAACGCAGGACAGATGACTGGCATCCGCAATCGCAATTGCCGGGATGGCTCGCCTGTTTTCGCGGTAGCGACCTGTAAGCTCTTCGGCAAAATGCATGGCGTCGCACATGGAACCTCCATTGCCACAACTCATTATCTTTCCTCCGTTTTTCAGGGTCTCCACCATCAGGTCTCCAGCCTGCTGAATACGCTGCATATTGGCCTCGTTGTTAAATTTTAGCAAAATTTCCAATGCTTCTGAAAAATGGCTTGCAATTTGTTTTGCGCTCATGGGTTTGATTTTTGTCAAAAATAATTAATTTCATTTTGACATGGTCCATTTTCGATCAAACTTGCTATATTTGGAAACGAGGAAACTCATCAAACAAAACAACACTATGAAAAAAAGTTTATTTTTTAGTTTTTCGCTGCTATTGTCTTTGGGGGCATTTTCGCAGGGTCAGGACTGCTTTAAAAAATTAGAAGACGCATTCACAAAAAGAGGTTCCTACACAATTGGTGACGACATGCACAGAAACGTTATCATTAGTTTCTTCCAGGGTGAAACGGTGAATTGTTTCTCCGGAAAAGTCCGTGTTGAAAATGGCGCCATCGTATCCGTTTTCATCTTTTTTGAAGACGGCACGCCGGACCTGCTCGACAAGAAATTCTACAATGCAAAAAAACAACCGCCAACGATCACCAACGGGATTTCAGAAATGATTTTTACAGCAGACGGAGAAAAATTCAGGGTTGTTTTCATCGACAAGCTCAAGCCAAAAGCAAAATCTTACAAACCGGTTCAATTGCCGGAAGATCTGTAAGCAGTACATATTTCAAAAAAGCCATCACTTCGACAGTTGATGGCTTTTTTTGTGCCCTTTAACGATCTCCGCCCCAGGGAATAGTTATTCAATAAATCACTTTCGATTCACAACCTTTTTCGCTAACTTGGCGTCTTCAATGTGCTTACGCAATGAGACGCCGGTTTTTATGAGAAAAATACTTTCCCTTTTCATTCTACTTCATTTTTTCAATGCGCATGCGCAGCAGGATTGGGTCGCCAGCTCTTCCGGGAATTTTGCCAACGAGTCTGTCGATATTCAGCTTGATGACGCAGGAAACAGCTACACCATCGGCTACATCAACGGAAGCTCCCAGTTTCAGAGCATCAATGTCCCCCATTCCGGCGGATTCAGCGACATATTTGTTGCAAAAACCGATCCCAACGGCAATTACCTGTGGGTCAAAAAATACGGCGGCGCGATGTCCGACCGCGGCGTGAAGCTCGCGTTGACGCCCACCAACGAGATTGTGATCACCGGGACTTTCATCGGCAGCATGACGCTCGGCACCCAGAACCTCCAATCTGCCAACAATTCAAAAGACATCTTCCTGGCGAAGCTGGACAACAATAACGGAAATGTGATCTGGGCACGCAAAGAAGGTGGCAACAACAATGAAAATCCATACGGCCTGGCCGTAGACGCAGCCGGAAACTGTATCCTTACCGGGCAATTTGAAGGAACGGCTACGATCGGCGCACAGACTTTGACGAGCCAGCTGAATCCGGTAACAAACGTCCCTTCTTTTGACTTTTTCGTATCCAAATACACGAATACAGGTTCGCCCGTCTGGACCAAACAGGCTACTGCGCCTTTTGACGACCGCGGCATGGCCGTTACAACAGATGCTGCAAATGACATTTACATCACCGGACAATTTTCGGACACGATGAACTTCATCGGTCAGAACATTACAAACCAGATTGAAAACGCAGGTTTTGTATCGCGGCTGAATCCTGCCGGAGATGTGATCTGGTTCCGCAAAATAGCATCCGCCTATACCCTGCCCTACGACATCGAGCTCAACAACGCAGGACATTTATACGTTTCCGGAGATTACCTCGGCCAGCTTTCACTCTCCGACCCATCGGGCACTTACAACATTTCCAATCCCTACGAAACGAAAGTGTTTCTCGCGAAATATGCAACATCAGGATCTTACGTCTGGGCCAAAGCGCATGGTTCCGACTCCGAGATCTCAGCCCGCTGTATCGCGGTCGATGCAGACAACATCTACATGAGCGGTTTTTTCAAATGCAACCTCGATCAATACCGCGATTCGCTCGGAACCGCTTTTTTCCAGAGTGCCGGTTTCCGCGATGTATATGTGACTAAATTCAACGCCAACGGATCTACCCTCTGGCGCAAGCACATCGGCGGACAAAAAGAAGACATGTGTCTCGGCATCGATGTCCTCCAAACCGATCATCCGGTGCTGACCGGAAGTTACACAACCAATCTGACCTTTCCATACCCCGGCTTTTTTACGAGCTTGAACAACGAGTCAACCACAATGCTTACGGAGGGAAGCCCCGTTCCGCACGTTTACCTGACGGGAGACGAATCGAAGAACATTTTCATCGCACGCATGACCCACACGGCGATTCCGGATTACAATTACTACAGCGGCGGCCCTTTCCAGGATTCCCTGCCGATGTACATCTTCCCGGACCAGGATTCCCTCCACGTGTGCCCGGGATCCATGGTTTGCCTGAAAACGCAGACGTACCCGATGGCAGGACCTTTGTACACCACGAGCTGGAACTTCCCCAACAATGGCTATTGCACGGCGCCCATCACAACCACCGGCATGTACATCGTCTATGCGGACCGCCAGGATCATTGCTACGATTTTACGGATTCAATTTATGTCACCTATCATCCCGTTCCGACCCTTCCCGGTCTGACAGATGATCACGGACTCAATACCGGCGATGCTGTTTATGACGATATCCAGGTCTGCAAGCCGGATACACTCGATTTCTGGTTCAACAACGTATGCGCGGGATGCACCGTCATACTGACCAACAACAACCTCAATCCCCAGGTAATTACCAACAACGCCGTATTTACCGGTAATAATAACGCACATTACGTCATCTCCGTCGCCAGTCAATTTGGCTGTACCGTGGCCGAGGACTTCTTTTATGTCCAGGATTCCGTCGTCGATTACGACAGCATTATTCCCTATCTGAAGCTTTTCGACCTGGAAGACCTGAATGACAGCATTACGATCTGCCAGGGAGAAGCGATCGGCATCTTTGCACTGGATTCGATTACAAATCCGCTGGGGAACTACGAATCCTACAGCGCCGTTTCTTATTTTGAGGGATGGATCGTCAACAATACCGCATATCCAGGCTCCGCGACCCATACAATCTCTTTTCCCCCGGAGGAAACGGGGTGGTATCCGGTGACTTACAAAGCCATTTTCGGATTCATCAACACCTGCGGAGAAGACACGCTGCACCTGCAGGTTACCGATTCGTTTTATGTCGAGGTAATTCCGCTTCCAACAATCGATATCGACATCATTGGCGGCGTACTGCTTTGTCCGAATGAATACGCTTACCTGACCACGACACCGAATCTCACGGGCTTCACCTGGTCAGGTCCCAACATCATCTGGACAAGTGCTGATACGGACAGCATCCAGATCAGCGGCCCGGGGATCTACAATTTCAACGGCATGCTGGTCGATGACCAAACGGGCTGCAGCAACACAGTCAATCTCTACGAGGACGTCTTTGAAAAAGCACCGGCATTTGTCGTTTCCGATCCGGAAGATGCGACGATCTGCCCGGATGATTCCCTCTACCTCTCACTGATACCAGTCGCTCCCGGAACTTTTGAATGGATCGACCCGGACGGCTTTTCGATCGCATCGACTCCCGGCATTTACGTGGACGAACCCGGTTATTATTCCTGTATCTTCACCGACGAAGAAGGCTGCGCGATCCTGACAGATCCGATTGAAGTGTTCGAGATTACCGACCCTTTCATCGAAGTTTTGCCTGGCAATGTGATGTGTAATTCCGAGCCGGTCACGATCACTGCGATGTACACCGGAAATACGCAAATCCAATGGCTCGCGCCGCTGAATACAACGACCAACCAGGTCACCATTCACGATCCCGGAACTTATTATTGTGCGTTTACGCAATGCGGCGAAACGATCATCGACAGCGTTGTTATTATCGACGGCGGATTTTCCGTTTCCCTGACCACCCCGGATGACATGCTCTGCTTCGGCGATACAATTATCCTTTCGACAACAGCGGGGTACAGCGCTTATCATTGGAGCAACGGCCTCAATGCAGGTTCGCGCCTCGCCGTTACGGAAGCCGGCAGTTATTTCGTCGAGGTTTCCAACAGCGTCGGCTGTACGGTTCACAGCGATACGGTTGAAATCGGCATGTACCCGGCCTCTGAGCCCCCAAACATTGCAGGCGTAAGCATCTGCGCCCTGGAACCTGTCGTTCTGGAACACATCAGTCCAAATCTCCTCGCCTGGTTCAGCAGCCTTTCCACGAACGCACCGATCGCCACCGGCCCGACATTCACGCTCAATAACCTCGCGGGCGATACTGTAATCTACGCCACTTACATCACCAGCGATTGTCCGCTCGCATTTACGGCCATTCAGATCGACGTCGTGGAACAGCTTACACCGCCCGCATTTACAGGCGATACAACTCTTTGTCCGGGACAGGATCTATTGCTGACCGCAGCACCATTGCCCGGCGTAACCTATGCGTGGACCATCAATGGAAATACTTCACCAGGCCCCGTTTTATCTGTACCCGGTACCGCTTTGAATATGGTCAATACCATCGTGCTGAACGTTGCCGACACCTGTAGCCAGGCCGCCGTAACGATTCCGCTGCGCATACATCCGCTGCCCGTATTCAGTGTTCCGGAAACCCTTTCCGCCTGTGCCGACAAACCTGTTGTGCTTGTTCCGGTTGCAGGAGCAGCTTACAGCTATTCCTGGACCGATGGATTCGCCACGTGGACGGGAAACCCATTGTCCGTTCCTTTCGATCAGCTGACCTCTCTTTCCATCACGGTAACTGCAACTACTGCTGCAGGTTGCCAATCGACGCAAAATACAGCGATCATTCCTGTGGATTGCACGCCAACCGCGCCGAACGTCATTACGCCGAACGGCGATGGCATCAATGATTTTTTCATCATTCCGAATGCTGAGCTGATGCCCGGAAATTACATCGTGATCCTGAACCGTTGGGGAAATGTCGTTTATGAAATGTCCGGCTACAACAATACATTCCTCGGCCATGAATTGTCTGAAGGAACCTATTTTTACCTCTTCTACCCGGAGGGAAAAACACTGCCGGAGAAAATGATCACCGGCTTCTTTCAACTGATCCGGGATTGATACGAAAATCACCAAGTCAGCTCATTTCCAACATTTTTCATGCATCAACAGGAACGCTGAATTATTTTTTTGTTAAATTGGTGGTTTCATGTTCGGAAAATTGTAATCTTGTACTTAAAAATAAAATCTATGAAAGCTCTATTGACCATGTTCGTTCTCGCTGTATTTACATGTACTGCAACAGCACAGGAAACTGCGAAAAAGAAGGGAAAAACAAAAACAGAAAAGGCTTCCAAGCCAGCCAAATTGCCGGTTACTTTCAAAACACTTGTAATTGACAGACCAAACATCGCTTACGGTGCAGATGAAACTTTCAGCTTTGAGTTCAAGAATACAGGAAACACACCTGTGATCATCAGCAACGTTCAGACAAGCTGCGGATGTACAACGGCAAGCAAACCGGAGCAGCCTGTAGCACCAGGAAAAAGCTCTGTTATTTCTGTGAAATACGATACAAAGCGCGTTGGTGAGTTCACAAAAACGATCACCGTTACAACCAACGTTCAAACAGAACCGATTGTATTGACCATCAAAGGAAAAGTAGCTCCACAGCCAACTCAGAACTAAGATCCCGACTTTATATCAAAAAGCCGTTCCCACTGGAGAACGGCTTTTTTTTGCGCTAATATTGTGTGTGTTACGTGTTTATTTCCAGCACAGCCGTATCCGTATGAAAGTATGCAGCAATTACATCCACAATCGATACAAATGTATTTTCCAGCACTTTGTCGATCTTGTCCATGCTTTTCCAGCTGACTTTCGTGATCCCCTCTTCCAGCTGCGGTGTTCCTTTGCGCGGACCGTCATAAGTCAGCTCGTACCAATATGTTTTTTTGATCGTTGGCTTTCCTTTGTAATCGTAGGTGTGGTAAGTCACGAGGATCAGGCCTTCGACCTTTGGCCCTTCAATGCCGCATTCTTCCTCGATTTCCCGCTGCGCCGTTTCCCGGGGGTTCTCCCCTTTTTCCATCTTCCCCTTCGGGATGTCCCAGCGGCCATTTCTTTTGATGAAAAGGTATTTATCTTTTCTTTTGACGATCCCGCCCGCGGCTTCCACCTGGTCGTAACCCGCGAAGAAAGTCTCAATTCCCAGCGCCGGATCTTCCCCGGTGATAAACACGTAAATGTCCCGCGGCGTTTTATCCACAAGATCGAGTATCAGACCCTGCATCTGATTAGCAGCGTCTTGCGTGATAAAAATTCCCTCGAAATTCTTAATTTCCGCGCTGGATATAAAAAATATAGGTCTATCTTGAATAAAAACTTTGTACATTTGCAATCATGATTTTAAATAACGACAGGGCACTCAAAGTTGCCGAATTTTTGTTACAAATTAAAGCAATAAAATTGCAGCCGGCAAATCCGTTTACATGGGCGTCGGGCTGGAAGTCTCCCATTTACTGTGACAATCGAAAAACATTATCTTATCCATCCATCCGCACATTCATCCGCCAGGCCTACGCAGAAGTAATTCTCGAGAAATACGGCAAGCCGGATGTGATCGCTGGTGTTGCTACAGGCGGCATCGCACAAGGCGCACTTGTTGCCCAGGAGCTCGGGATTCCTTTCATCTATGTACGCAGCACGCCGAAAGGCCATGGCATGGGTAACCAGATTGAAGGTGATTTTGAAGCCGGTCAGAAAGTAGTGGTGATCGAAGACCTCATTTCCACAGGCGGAAGCAGCCTGCAGGCTGTTGCAGCTTTGCGCGAAGCAGGTTGCGAAGTCAAAGGATTGGTTGCGATCTTCACGTATGGGTTCGATGTTGCTGAAAATAATTTCAAGGAGGCCAATTGCCCGTTCGAGACGTTGACGAACTACGATTTCCTGATGGAGCAGGCGTTGCACCTCGAATACATCAACGAGTCTGACATGGATTCACTGAAAGACTGGAAAAGCAATCCGTCCGCATGGCCAAAGAACTAAATTAATTCGCGATTTGAAATGGAGGATCTCCTG
>Ga0247806_10000186_pt1 | contig 43114 bp, 39 predicted proteins | sample UWRJL059202B1_FD_179935 | JGI IMG/M metagenome (GOLD analysis project Ga0247806, IMG submission 179935) | Plant litter microbial communities from Arlington Agricultural Research Station in Wisconsin, United States - UWRJ-L059-202B-1 | ecosystem: Environmental > Terrestrial > Plant litter >... | reverse complement strand
CTCCATCGGCAACAGTTGTGCATCGGTCAGGGGCGTACCGGCGGCAGCAAAGGTCTGGAAATACGCCTCGCCACGCCGGGCATCGAGCAGCACGGTGGAAGGCCCCGCCACACTCAGCGACAGGCCGAGCAAACTGGGCACGCCGATCACCGGGATCCCCCGTGCCAGCCCCACCCCCCGTGCCGCCGACAGCCCGATGCGCAGACCGGTGAACGAACCCGGTCCGGTCGTCGTCACCACGCGCGTCAGATCGGCATAGCCGACGCCATGGCGCGCCAGCAGTTCGGCAATCCGGATGAAGATCAGTTCGGCCTGACCGGTCGCGATCTCGTCGATCGAAACATCGACGCGGCCATCATCCAGCAACAGCGCCAATTGCAGGCGCGGCGCAGCAGTGTCGATGGCAAGGGTGATGGTCATGGTTACGCTCTAGCGCTTTTATCGGTCCGACTGAAGCCGGTTTCACAACCCGCCGATCCTCGCGATGCTGTCGCGGCGTTTCCTGGCTGGCCTGAGCCACCAAGAAAAAGGCCCGGGTTTCCCCGGGCCTTGATGTTTTGCGTCGAACCGGAGTTAGGCCGACTTCTTGCTGTCGTCGTCCTTGACCTCTTCGAAGTCGGCGTCGACCACATCGTCGTCGTCTTCGTCGTCACTGGTGCCGTTGGCCTTGGCTTCGGCTTCAGCCTGCGATGCCTTGTACATGGCCTCGCCCAGCTTCATCGATGCCTGGGCCAGCGCCTCGGTCTTTTCCTTGATCACTTCGGCGTCGTCGCCATCGATGACGCCACGCAGATCGGTGATCGCGGTTTCGATGGCACTCTTGTCTTCTGCCGAAACCTTGTCGGCATATTCCTTGAGCGACTTCTCGGTCGAGTGGATCAGGCTTTCGCCCTGGTTCCTGGCTTCGACGGCTTCACGCTTCTTCTTGTCGCCCTCGGCGTTCTGCTCGGCTTCCTTGACCATCTTCTCGATGTCGGCGTCGCTCAGACCACCCGAGGCCTGGATGCGGATCTGCTGCTCCTTGCCGGTGCCCTTGTCCTTGGCCGAAACCTGCACGATGCCGTTGGCGTCGATGTCGAAGGTCACTTCGATCTGTGGCACGCCGCGCGGTGCGGGTGGAATGCCGGCGAGATCGAAATTGCCCAGCAGCTTGTTGTTGGCGGCCATTTCGCGTTCGCCCTGGAACACGCGGATGGTCACTGCGCTCTGGTTGTCCTCGGCGGTCGAGAAGGTCTGGCTCTTCTTGGTCGGAATAGTGGTATTCCGGTCAATAAGACGGGTGAACACGCCACCCAGCGTTTCGATGCCGAGCGACAATGGGGTCACATCGAGCAGCAACACGTCCTTGACGTCGCCCTGCAGCACGCCGGCCTGGATCGCTGCGCCGAGCGCCACGACTTCGTCAGGGTTGACGCCCTTGTGGGGCTCCTTGCCGAACAGTTGCTTGACCAGTTCCTGCACCTTGGGCATGCGGCTCATGCCACCGACCAGGACGACTTCGTCGATCTGGGCCGCGGTGACGCCAGCGTCCTTCATGGCCTGCTTGCAGGGGTCCATGGTCTTCTGGATCAGATCGTCGACCAGCGATTCCAGCTTGGAACGGCTCAGCTTCAGCGTCAGGTGCTTTGGACCCGATGCGTCGGCGGTGATGAAGGGCAGGTTGATTTCGGTCTGGGTCGAGCTCGAGAGTTCGATCTTGGCCTTTTCAGCGGCTTCCTTCAGACGCTGCAGCGCCAGCTTGTCGGTGCGCAGGTCGATGCCCTGCTCCTTCTTGAACTCGTCGGCGAGGTAATCGACGAGACGCATGTCGAAATCTTCGCCACCGAGGAAGGTGTCGCCATTGGTCGACTTCACTTCGAACACGCCGTCGCCGATCTCGAGGATCGAGACGTCGAAGGTGCCGCCGCCGAGGTCATAGACCGCAATGGTGCCGGTGTTCTTCTTGTCGAGGCCATAGGCCAGCGCTGCCGCCGTCGGCTCGTTGATGATGCGCAGCACTTCGAGGCCGGCAATCTTGCCCGCGTCCTTGGTGGCCTGGCGCTGGCTGTCGTTAAAGTAGGCGGGAACGGTGATGACGGCCTGGGTGACGGTCTCGCCGAGGTAGGACTCGGCGGTCTCCTTCATCTTCTGCAGGATCATGGCCGAAACCTGCGAGGGCGAGTACTTTTCACCCGAGGCTTCTACCCACGCATCGCCGTTTTCGGCGGCGACGATCTTGAAGGGAACGAGGTTCTTGTCCTTGCCCACGACCTTGTCATCGTAGCGACGACCGATCAGGCGCTTGACGGCAAACAGCGTGCCTTCTGGATTGGTGACGGCCTGGCGCTTGGCCGGCTGGCCGACGAGGCGCTCGCCATCCTTGGAGAAGGCGACCATCGAGGGCGTGGTGCGCGCACCCTCGGCATTTTCGATGACCTTGGGATTGGAGCCGTCCATCACTGCAACGCAGCTATTGGTGGTGCCCAGGTCGATACCGATGACTTTAGCCATAAAACGAGCCTTTCTTTCAGCAAACCCTTGGTGAAACCCCTTGTGGGAGGCGGTTTCGTGGCCGGGAAGGCCGGGTTCCTTGGGATATGAATGCGCCCATTGCTGGGCCTTGGGCGTATATAGGGGGGTGCCCCAATCGCTTCAAGCGTGTTTGGGCAGAGTTTATGCGGGATTTGCCTTGCATGGTGCGGCTTTGTGGAGGCCGGGGCTGCATGGGCGGGCGAATACCAGTCCGGCGTGTCGTCGTCACGATCACCCGCCAGCCCGACTCTCGACAATCGTCAACAACCGCGCATAACTGTCGACATTCAAATCGGCGAGGACGAACCCCATGGCGATCACCATTACCCCCGAAGACGTGCTGGTCGTGGTCGATGTGCAGTATGATTTCCTGCCCGGTGGAAGCCTCGCCGTGGCAGGCAGCGACGCCATCGTGCCGCTGATCAATACGCTGGGCAAGCACTTCACCAATGTGGTGCTGACCCAGGATTGGCATCCGGCCGATCATGTCTCGTTCGCCAGCCAACACGCCGGCAAGGCGGCGTTCGACACCATCGAGCTCGATTACGGCCCGCAGGTATTGTGGCCCGACCATTGCATCTGGGGTACGCATGGCGCCCAGCTTTCGACGGATCTCGATCTGCCGCAGGCGCAACTGATCATCCGCAAGGGATATAACCGCGCCATCGACAGCTATTCGGGCTTTCAGGAGGCCGACCGCCAGACCTTGACGGGGCTGGCCGGCTATCTCGGCGAACGCGACGTCGGGCGGCTGTTCGTCGTCGGGCTGGCCACCGATTATTGCGTCGGCTGGACCGCAATCGACGGCGCCGCAGCCGGCTTCGACGTGCTGGTCATCGAGGATGCCACGCGGGCAATCGACACGGCCGGCAGCCTCGCCAAAGCCTGGCAAGACATGACCGAAGCCGGCGTGGCGCGCATCCAGTCGCGGGATGTTCTGGGCTAGCGCGAACTCCCAAAAGCAAATCCCCGCCGGAGCGGGGATTCACGTGAAACTTCGCAGATGGTCCGCGAAGCGGATGAAAGGCTCCAGTGGAGCCTTTCAAATCAAGAAGGCCATGAGACCTATGGTCGAATGGCACGACCAAGAAACTTAGAGTTCCTTGTCGATCTCTTCGTCAGCCGGTGCGGGCTGGGCTGCGCCACCCTTGGCGACGCCGACCATGGCGGGCCGCAGGACGCGCTCGCCGATGGCAAAGCCGGTCTGGACCACTTGCACCACGGTGCCTTCGGGACGGCTCGAGTCGGGGACTTCGAACATCGCCTGGTGCTTGTGCGGGTCGAACTTCTGGCCTTCGGCCTCGATCGGCTTGACGCCATGCTTGGCCAGCAGGCGCTGCATTTCACGCTCGGCCAATTCGATACCCTCTATCAGGCTCTTGGTAGTCGCATCGCCCGAATCTCGCGCTTCGGCAGGCAGCACCAGCAGCGCCCGGCTCAGAGCGTCGGTGGCGCTCAGCATGTCGCGGGCAAAGCCGGCGATGGCGTAGCTGCGGGTGTCGTTGACGTCGCGCTCGGTGCGCTTGCGCAGGTTTTCCATTTCGGCATGGGTGCGCAGCACGCGATCCTTGAGCTCGGCATTTTCGGCGCGCAAAGCCTCGGTCGGATCGATTTCTTCGACCACTTCGGGGATTTCGAATTCTGGAGTGTCGCCGGTAGCGGCGTTTTCGTCGCTCATCATGGGTCTGGGCTTTTCGCAAGTGGAGAAGGATTTAGCCTGCCATATCGGCCAAATGAGGCGTCATTTCAAGCCTTGGCGCCTATTGGCGTTTGCGCGCCATCATCGCGGAGATGACATTGGCGGTGTAATCGACCACCGGCACGATGCGCGCATAATTGAGCCGGGTCGGCCCGATGACGCCCAGCACGCCGACGACCTTGTCATTGGCGTCCTTGTAGGGCGACAGGATCACCGAGGAGCCGGACAGCGAAAACAGCTTGTTCTCCGAGCCGATGAAAATCCGCACGCCTTGCGCGGCTTCAGCATCGCCGAGCAGTTCGAGCAAGCCGTCCTTGCTTTCGAGCTCATCGAATAGCTGGCGCATCCGTAGCAATTCGTCCGATGCCATGGCGTCGTTGAGCAGATTGGCCCGGCCACGCACGATCACGGTGGGAGCGCTGGACGGCGAGGCCTGGCTCAGCGTCGCAATGCCGGCGTCGACCAGCTTCTGGGTGAGTTCATCGAGTTCGGTGCGCTGTTCGGCGCGCTGTTCGCTCAAAACCTTGCGCGCTTCGGCAATGGTACGGCCCACGACGTGATGGGCCAGGAAATTTCCGGCCTGGGTTAGGGCGCTGCTGGTCAGCCCCGGCGGGGTTTCCATGATGCGGTTTTCCACCTGGCCATCCTGGCCGACCAGAATGGCCATGGCGCGCATGGAATCGAGCCGCACGAACTCGAGATGCCGCAGCACCATGTCGGCCTTGGTGGCGATGACGACGCCGGCGCCCTGGCTCAAGCCAGACAATAACTGGCTGGCTTCAGTGAGCACGTCCTCGACCTGGCCCTGGCGTTGGCCTTCGATCGATTTGGCGATCTGGCTGCGCTCGGCCTCGTTGACGGCGCCGACTTCGAGCATGGCATCGACAAAGAAGCGCAAGCCCTCCTGGGTCGGGGCGCGGCCCGCCGAGGTATGCGGCGCCGCAATCAGCCCGAGATCCTCGAGATCGGCCATGACGTTGCGAACCGAAGCCGGTGACAGCCCGGTCTGCAGCATGCGCGACAGATCCCGCGATCCGACGGGGCTGCCGGTGTCGAGATAGCGCTCGACGATCTTGCGAAAGATGTCCTGGCTGCGGGCGTTCAGCACGCTTAAAAAGTCTTCCGGGGGCCTGTTCATGCGGTTTTCGATAAAACTGTCCCTTTAACCCTGAGCAGTCATTTAAGCGCATTACTCCTCTGCGCCAAGCCGCTCCCGCTTGTGAGGCGGGGCGATGAGGGTTAAGAGGCGGTTAATAGTCATTGCCTTGAGGATATTCATGCGCCCTTCCGGACGTGAGCCCAACCAGATGCGCGCCGTCACCATCGAGCGCGGCGTCGCCCAAAAGGCAGAAGGCTCGTGCCTCGTCTCGTTTGGCAACACCAAGGTGCTGGTGACCGCGTCGGTCGAAACCAGCATTCCAGGCTGGCTGCGCGGCAAGGGCCAGGGCTGGGTCACCGCCGAATACGGCATGCTGCCGCGCGCTACCGGTTCGCGCACCCGTCGTGAAGCCACCGCCGGCAAGCAATCCGGCCGCACCCAGGAAATCCAGCGCCTGATCGGGCGCTCGCTGCGCGCCGTCGTCGACATGCAATTGCTCGGCGAAAACCAGATCACCATCGATTGCGACGTGCTGGAGGCCGATGGCGGCACCCGCACGGCGGCAATCACCGGCGCCTATGTGGCCCTCAGCGATGCCATCGCCTGGATGGATGCGCGCAAGCTGACCCGTGGCAAGGCGCTGCGCGATACCGTCGCGGCGGTGTCCTGCGGCATTTATCGCGGCACGCCGGTGCTCGATCTCGATTATCTCGAGGACGTGGAAGCCCATACCGACGCCAATTTCGTGATGACCGGCACCGGCAAGTTCGTCGAAATCCAGGGCACTGCCGAGCAGGTGCCGTTTTCGCGCGACGAACTCAACGCGCTGATGGCGCTGGCCGAGCAGGGCATCGGCGAACTTTCGCTGATCCAGCAGGAGGCATTGGCCGCATGATCGCCTGGCTCCGCAAGAAAACCGCCCGCCCCAATCAGTCCACCACTGCGCAGCACCAGAGCGTGCGTTCGGCGCCTGCAGGCAATTGCCCGCTGTGGCACGACGTGGCACGGGCCCTCGAAGCCAAGCCCAAAGGGCAGAGCAAATGAGCATAGAAAAGCTGCGCAAAGGCGATCGGCTGGTACTGGCCACCCATAACGCCGGCAAGCTCAAGGAATTTCAGGAACTGTTCGCCCCTTTCGGGCTCGAACTGGTTTCGGCGGGCGAGCTTGGCCTGCCCGAGCCCGAGGAAACCGGCACGACTTTCGCCGAAAATGCGCGTCTCAAGGCTCATGCCGCAGCCAAGGGCGCCAATATGCTGGCGCTATCAGATGATTCGGGGCTGTGCGTCGATGCGCTGAACGGCGATCCTGGCGTCTACACCGCCGATTGGGCCGGCGTGCCGCGCAATTTCGACAACGCCATGCGCAAGGTTCAAGATGCGCTGGAAGCGGTCAACGCCACCGAGCCGGCCGACCGGCTGGCCTCGTTCAATGCCACGCTGTGCCTCGCCCATCCCGATGGGCGCGACGTGCTCTACGTCGGCAAATGCGATGGCATGCTGGTCTGGCCGCCACGCGGCAATCTCGGTCATGGCTACGATCCGATGTTCATGCCCGATGGCTTTGACATTACCTTCGGGGAAATGCCTGCCGAAATGAAACACAGCTGGACGCCGGGCCAGACCGGTCTCAGCCACCGCGCGCGGGCCTTTGCGCTGTTCGTGGACAACCAGATTGAGCGCTAAGAACCCCAACGATCTGTTTGGCGTCTATGTGCACTGGCCCTTCTGCGCCAGCAAATGCCCGTATTGCGACTTCAATTCGCACGTTCATCGCGGCCCGTTCGACGAGGACGCCTACGTCAGGGCCTATGAGCGCGAAATCGCCTATGCCGCCGAGTTGACACCGGGCCGGATCGTGCAGTCGATCTTTTTTGGTGGTGGCACGCCATCGCTGATGTCGCCGAGCGCCACGGGCCGCATCATCGACGCCATCGCCAGCCACTGGGCCGTGGAAGACGGCGCCGAGATAACGCTCGAAGCCAATCCGACCAGCGTCGAGGTCGATCGCTTCCGCGGCTTTCGCACCGCAGGCGTCAATCGCGTGTCGCTGGGCGTGCAATCGCTGCGCCCCGGCCCCTTGGCAGAACTCGGGCGCCTGCACACCGTAGATCAGGCGGTCGCCGCGGTGCGCGTCGCGCAGAGCGTCTTCGATCGCTCGAGCTTTGATCTGATCTATGCCCGTCCCAAGCAGACGCTTGAGGATTGGGAAGACGAGCTCAAGGAAGCGCTGTGGATGGCGCAGGGCCATATCAGCCTTTATCAGCTGACCATCGAGCAGGGCACGCGCTATTTCGACCTGCACCGGGCCGGCAAACTGCAGATGCCCGACGAGGATCTGTCAGCCGATTTCTACGAGCTGACCCAGGAATTGGCCGCTGAAGCCGGCATGCCGGCCTATGAGATTTCCAATCACGCGCGGCCCGGCCAGGAAAGCCAGCACAATATGCTGTACTGGCGCTATGGCGAATATGCCGGCATCGGGCCGGGCGCGCATGGCCGGTTGATGATCAACAACCAGCGCCACGCCACGGCGGCCGAAAAAATGCCGTTCGACTGGCAGAAGAAAGTCGTCGCCAAGGGCCATGGCATGGTGGTCGACGACGTGCTGACCTGGGAAGAGCAGGGCGACGAATACCTCGTCATGGGCCTGCGCCTCAAGGAAGGCATTTCGCCCTCGCGCTTTACCGCGATTTCCGGACGGCAGATTTCGGCCCGCCAGATCGATACGCTCAAGGGCTATGGCTTTGTCGAGACCCTGCCCAACGGCAATATAAGGGTCACCGACCGCGGCTGGCCGGTGCTCGATGCGGTCGTAGCGGACTTGGCGGCTTAAGCCCCATCGCCCTCAGCAGACAGCGATAATCTCGTCGTCCGTCAGGCGTCCCGGTACCACTGTGAGCGGGATCGGCAGCGTATTGGCGCGGGCCGCAAAATGGGTCACGAGCGGGCCGGGACCATCGCCGGAATTGGACGCTGCCAGTACCAGAATGGCGATCGAGCGATCGGCTTCGATCACCCGCTGGATTTCCTCGGCCGCTTCACCCTCGCGGATAACCGATTCGGCACGCACGTCGCCAATGTCGCGCAGGCGGGCGAGGCGCGTATCGAGATTGCGCTCGGCTTCTTCCACGGCCTCGGCGCGCAGCACTTCCTCGACGCCCATGCCGATGAATTCGGGGCTCTGCACCACGCTCATCAACACCACTGTGCCGCCGGTGCGCTTGACCCGATAGGCCGCAAAGGTCAGCGCCCGGTCGCACTCCACCGTCTCGTCGATGACGACCAGAAACTTGCGCTTGTATTCGGTTTCGTACATGGCGCGCTCCTAGCGGATAAACCCAACGATGTTGCGAATCTCGGCCATATGCGGCTGGGCAATCGCCCGTGCCCGCTCGGCGCCATCGCGCAGGATACGATCCATTTCGCCACGATCCGCCACCAGCCGCGCCATTTCATCGGCAATCGGGGACAGCACCGCGACCGCCAGATCCGCCAGCGCCGGCTTGAACGCACCCCAGCCCTTGCCGCCAAATTCGGCCAGCACATCGTCCACCGAACGGTTCGACAGGGCCGCGAAAATCCCGACCAAATTCTCCGCCTCGGCCCGACCGGCAAGACCCGCCGCTTCGCTCGGTAATGGCTCTGCGTCGGAGGTCGCGCGCTTGATCTTCTTGGCGATCGCATCGGCGCCGTCCATCATGTAGATGGTCGACAAATCCGAAGCGTCGGACTTGCTCATCTTCTTGGTGCCGTCCTTGAGGCTCTTGACCCGCATCGCCGGGCCCGTCGCCATCGTCTCGGTGATCGGAAAGTAATCCTCGTCCAAGCCAAGCGAGGTAATCTGCTTGCGGAAATCGTGGTTGAACTTTTTGGCGATGTCGCGGGTCAGTTCCAGATGCTGCTTCTGGTCCTCCCCCACCGGTACCCCCGTGGCCTTGTAGAGGAGGATATCGGCGGCCATCAGCGAAGGGTAGGCAAACAGGCCCAGCGAGACGTTCTCGGAGTTTTCGCCGGCCTTGTCCTTGAACTGGGTCATCCGCGCCATCCAGCCCATGCGGGCGACGCAGTTGAAGATCCAGCTGAGCTCGGCGTGTTCCATCACCTGGGACTGGTTGAAGATGATCGAGCGCTGCGGATCGACACCCGCCGCGATATAGGCGGCGGCGATCTCATAGGTCCAGCGCTTGAGGTCTTCGGGTTCCTGCCAGACGGTGATCGCGTGCATGTCGACCACGCAATAGATCGTCTCATGCGTGTCCTGCAGCGGCACGAACCGCCGGATAGCGCCGAGATAATTGCCCAGGTGCAGATCGCCCGAAGGCTTGATACCGGAGAAAACGCGAGGCGTGAAAGCCATGAGACGAGCCTACAGATCGAAAAGATTGGTTGGGAGACACTTATATCCGGCAAGCGAAGTTGGAAACTGTCTTGTCAGGCCCGCCGGCGCCGCAACCGGCTGGTGAGCATGCCCAACTTTTGCGCGCCGCTGAAGTGCACCAAGGTGAAATACACGAGCGCCCCGAAGACGCAGATCGCGAACAGCGTCAGGGCCTGGATGCCGATGGCATAGCCGGGCGAAAAGATCGCGCTGGCCCGCTGCCCGAACAGATACAGCACGAGGGCCATCACCAGACTGCTGCCAATGGTCAGCACATGCTTGCGCAGCGACGCCGCAGGCAGCGCAAAATACCCGCGCCGCGCCAGAAACGACGCCAGCAGAACCGCATTGAGCCAGGACGAAATCGTCGTTGCCAACGCAATGCCCACGTGCTGCAGGCTCGGAAACAGCCACAGCGAAATGCCGATATTGGCGATCACGGAAATGCCCGCGAACACCGTCGGCGTAATCGTATCCTTGCGCGAGAAAAATCCCGGTTGCAGCACCCGGATCAATACGAAAGCCGGCAGTCCCCAAGCATATCCGACCAGCGCCTCGGCGACATGGCCGGTCGCCGCCGCATCGAAGGCGCCGCGCTCGAACAGCACCCGCACGATCGGCACCGAAAGCGCTGCCAAGGCTGCCGCCGCCGGCATCGACAACAGCATGGCCAGCAGCAGCGACTGGTCCTGGCTCTGCTTGGCTTCCTCGTTGCGCCCGGCGCTCAGATGACGCGACAATTCGGGCAACAGCACCGTGCCGATGGCGATGCCGATAATCCCCAGCGGCAGTTGGTACAGCCGGTCGGCATAGCTCAGGATCGAAATCGCTCCCTCGGCGCTCGACGCAATGATCGTCCCGACCACGATATTGATCTGGGTAATCCCGCCTGCCAAAATCGCCGGAATGGCCAGCAGCCAGAAGCGCCGTACCTCGGCATTGGGCCTGGGGATCGTCAGGCGCGGCACGAAATTGGCGCGCCGCACCGCTGCATAGACCAGCGCCAGTTGCGCAATGCCGCCCAGCATCGTCGCGATCCCGACCCAGAACGCCGCATCGGCCTTGTCCTGCTGCACGAAGATCGCCAGCGGCACGAGCGCTGCAATATTGACGATGTTGAGGATCACCGGCGCAAAAGCCGAAGCGAAGAACCGCCCCAGCGTGTTGAGGATCGCGGCATAAGCCGCCATCAGCGACATGCAGGCGAGATAGGGGAACATGATGCGCGTCAGGAACACCGTCAGCGCGAATTTTTCCGGATCGTCGAACCCCGGCACGAAGACCCGCATGATGGGCTCCATGAAGATTTCCGCGAAGATCGTCACGACGATGATCGCGGCTACCAGCCAGCTCATGATCGAGCTGGCCAGAACCTTGGCGCGCTCCTCGCCCTGGGTTTCGAGCGCCGTCGAGAACATCGGCACGAAGGCGGTATTGAACGCGCCTTCTGCAAAAAGACGCCGGAACAGATTGGGAAAGCGAAACGCCGCGTTGAACGCATCCGCTGCGGGGCCCGTACCCAAAACCGCCGCCATCAGCGCATCGCGGGCAAAGCCGGCAATGCGCGACAACAGGGTCAGCCCGCCCACGGACAAAAAATTGCGGTACAGGCTCATCCGGTCCGGCCGCTAGCCATTGGCTATTTTGGCGGCGGCGGTGGGGTGGAACACCCCCATCAGAGCATCGTGGATCTTGCGCTGGCGCGGCTTGGCCATGATCTTCTGGCCAGTGAGGTCAGTGACGTAAAACACGTCGACGGCCTTCTCGCCATAGGTGCCGATATGGGCCGAGCCGATGGTCAAATTGAGATCGGAAATCTGGTGGGTCAGCGAATGCAGCAGGCCCATGCGGTCGAGCCCCGACACCTCGATGACGGTGAATTTCTCCGACAGCGCATTGCTGACCGACACCTGTGCCGGCAGCGCAAACGGCTTCAGCCGCTTGTTGTGCCGGCTCTCCTTGCCCAGATCGATCAATATGGTCCGCTTGCCCTGCAGCAATTGCTTGACCGTGTCGATGATGCGGGTGGCGCGCACCTTCTCGTCCTCGTCGGAGGTAAAACTGCGGCGCAGCCTGAACGTATCGATGGCGTGCCCGTCGCGGGTCGAGAAAATCTGCGCCCCGATGATCGACGCGTCCTGCATTGTGCAGGCGCCCGCGATCAGCGACAGCAGCCGCGGGTGGTCCGGCGTGTAGAATGAAACCTCGGTGATGCCCTCGAACGCCTTGATGCGGATCGAACCGGCAAAGCCGTCGCCCGCCATGTCGGCATGGCGGATCATTCGGGCATGCTCGATTTGCAGTTCGGGCTCGGCGCGCAGCCAATAGTGATCGTAATGGCGGGCGGTGTAGCGATCGACATCCAGGGCCGACCAGCCGTCGAGTGCCGTGCCCAATTGCTGGCGGGCATAGCCGATCCGGTCCGACTGCGTGACGTGGCTGTGGCCGCCCGACAGCAGCGGCTCGGTCGCATAATACAGCGAGCGCAACAGGCTACCCTTCCAGCCGGTCCACACGCCAGGGCCGACCGCCCGAATGTCGCAAGCCGTCAAAATCATCAGCAGCGCCAGCCGCTGCGGCGACTGCACCACGTCGGCAAACGCCTTGGCGGTTTCCGGGTCCTGGATATCGCGCGCCTGGGCGATCTCGCTCATCAGCAGATGATATTCGATCAGCCAGCACACCGTGTCGGTTTCAGCCGGCGACAGCCCAAAGCGCGGACAGAGCTTGCGGGCAATCCGTGCCCCGGCCAGCGAATGGTCCTCTGGGCGGCCCTTGGCGATATCGTGCAGGAACAGCGCCACATACAGCAACCGCGTATCGTTGAGCTGCGGCAGCAGCTCATGCGTCAGCGGCAACTGGTCCCGCAGGCCGCCATTGGCGATATCGGCCATGACGCCGACCGAGCGGATCAGATGCTCGTCCACCGTATAGTGGTGGTACATGTTGAACTGCATCAGCGCGACGATCTTGCCGAAATCGGGCACGAACTTGCCCAGCACACCGCTCTCGTTCATCTGCCGCAGGATGCGCTCGACCGATTGGGGGGCCGTCAAGATCGTCAGGAAATGCTCGTTGGCCTTGGGGTCGTTGCGAAGCTTGTTGCCGATCAGGCCCAGCGATCGGGTGATATGCTTGATCGCATCGGGGTGGAACAACAGCTGCTCGCGCCCGGCAACCAGGAACATGCGGATCAGGTTGACCGGGTCTTTCTCGAAGACGTTGGGCGCCGTTATGTTGAGCCGGCCGGTGTCGAGCACGAAATCGGTTTCGCCCTTGATCTTGGACTTGCCCGAACGGAATGGCGCCAGCACGCGCCCGACCAGGTCCATATCCTTGGCGTGGTTGAATTCGAGGCTGGCACAGAAAATACGCGTCAGATCGCCCACGTCCTTGGCGACGAGGAAATAGCGCTTCATGAACCGCTCGACGCCCAGCATGCCGATGCGCTGCTCATAGCCCATGCGCTGCGCGAGCTCGGGCTGCACGTCGAAGGTCAGCTTTTCCTCGGCGCGGCCAGTGACGAAATGGAGGTGACAGCGCACCGCCCACAGGAAATCCTCGGCGCGCGAAAACAGCTTGTACTCGGAATTGCTGAGCACGCCCTTGCCGACCAGTTCATGGCTGGTCTTGACCTGATAAAAATATTTGCCGATCCAGAACAGCGTGTTGAGGTCGCGAAGCCCTCCCTTGCCGTCCTTGATATTGGGCTCGACCACATAGCGGGTGTTGCCCATCAGCTTGTGGCGCTCGTCGCGTTCGGCCATTTTGGCGGCGATGAACTCGGGGCCGGTGCGCGGCATGATCTCGGTTTCAAACCGCTTGAGCAGATTGTTGAACAGGGCCCTGTCGCCGGTCAGGAACCGCGCTTCGAGCGTCGCCGTGCGCACCGTCATGTCGGCCCGCGCCATGCGGATGCATTCGTCGACCGAGCGCACCGCGTGGCCGACTTTTTGCCCCAGATCCCACAGCATATAGAGGATGTATTCGGTGACCTGCTCGCCCCACGGGGTCTGCTTGTAGGGCAGGATGAACAGCAGGTCGATGTCGCTGCCCGGCGCCAGCGTGCCGCGGCCATAGCCGCCGACGGCTGAGAGCGCGATGGCCTCGGCGCCACTGGGATTGTCCACCGGATAGACCCGGCTGGTGGCAAACAGATAGACCGCGGTGATGATTTCGTCCTGCGCGTCGCTCAGGTTCTGGGCGCAGCGGGTGCCCTTGTTGTGGGCCAGCAATTCGGCTTCGGCGCTCTGGCGCGCTTCGGCCAGGGTCTTGCGGACATGGGCGAGGACAATGGCCCGCGCCGCGCTCGATTTGGGGGCTTCGGACCCAATCGCCGCATCCAGTTCGCCCAGGATGACCTCGGCGGTTTTCAGGGCAAATTGCGGTTTTCGCGGCTTAACGTCAGCTTCGGCGAGCGTCATCGCGGATTTTCTTCAACTCGTAGAGCGTTTCGATCGCTTGTTTGGGGGTCATCTCATCGGGACGAACGGCGTCGAGCGCTGTGTGTACGGGGTCCTGTCGCACAGGCCGGGGAGCAGGCTGATGCGCAAAGAGTGGCAGATCGTCTAACACGCTAGCCTTCTGGCTGGAAGAGGCTGTGCCTGCCGATCGCTGTTCGAGCACGGTCAAAACCTGGCGAGCCCGCGCCAGCACCGGCTCGGGCAATCCAGCGAGCCGCGCCACTTGAATGCCATAGGAGCGATCGGCGGCGCCGGGACCGACTTCATGCAGGAAAACCACCTCGCCCTCCCACTCGCGCACCTTCATGGTCACGTTGGAGACCCGCGTCAGCGTCTTGGCAAGGCTGGTCAACTCATGGAAATGCGTCGCAAACAGCGCCCTACATCCGGTTGTTTCATGCAGCGCCTCGACGGCGGCCCAGGCGATCGACAGCCCGTCGAAAGTCGCCGTGCCGCGCCCGATCTCGTCGAGCACCACGAGCGATCGCCGCGTTGCTCGGTTCAGGATCGCCGCTGTCTCGACCATTTCCACCATGAAGGTGGAGCGGCCATGAGCGATATCGTCACTGGCGCCAACGCGGGAAAACACCCGGTCGATAACGCCGATGTGCGCCACGCTGGCCGGCACGAAGCTGCCCATTTGAGCGAGGATGGCGATCAGCGCGTTCTGCCGCAGGAAGGTCGATTTACCACCCATGTTGGGACCGGTGACCAGCCATAGCCGCCCGCCGCCAATGGCATCCTCGCCCGACAGATCGGCGTCGTTGGCGACAAAGCTCTGCCCCTCGGCCATCACCATGTCCTCGACCACGGGATGACGACCGCCGACGATGTTGAAGGCCAGCGAGTTATCGATCTCGGGGCGGCTATAGCTCCGCGTTGCAGCCAGATGGGCCAGCGCCGCCGTCACGTCGAGTTCAGCCAGACTATCGGCCAATTCCCGCAAATGCGTCGTCAAGGTCAGCACATTGTCACGCAACTGACTGAAAATCCTGAGCTCGATTTCGAGCGCAGCGTCGTGCGCCCGGGCAATCCGCCCCTCGAGTTCAGCAAGCTCGGTCGTGGTAAACCGCATGGCATTGGCCAGCGTCTGGCGATGAATAAAGCTCTGCCGGTGCGGCTCCTCAAGCAGCCGAGACCCATGCGCTGCGGGTACTTCGACAAAATAGCCGAGCACCCCATTGTGCCGGATTTTCAGCGAACGCACATCGGTTTCGTCCATCAACCGCGCCTGCAGGGCCGCAACCACCGCCCGGGTTTCGCTCGCCAAGGCGCGCTCATTGTCGAGCGTTTCATCGAAGCCCTTGCGGACAAACCCGCCGTCACGACTGAGCAGCGGCATCTCATCGTCGAGCGCCGCAGCAAGTTCCGATGCCAGGGGCAGGGGAGCCGACGCCAGAATTTTGGCTAGCCGCGCCAGCACCACTGGCATGTCGTCGAGACGAGCAAAATGCTGGGCCAGCGCGGTTGCAGCGCTGACCGCCTTGCCGATCGCCGCGAGATCGCGTGGTCCGCCACGGTCCAGCGCCAACCGGGTCAGCGCACGCGCCAGATCTGGAACCGCTTTGAGATCAGCCCGCAAGCGGCCCGTCAGCATGGTGTCATTGACCAGCAAAGCCACCGCATCGAGCCGCTCATTGATCGCCGTGGCATCGGCCAAGGGCGAAGCCAGCCGCGCCGACAGCAATCGCGAGCCGGGCGCGGTCACGGTCAGGTCGATCACCTGCCGCAGCGAGCCACGCTGCAAGCCGCGCTGGGTCTGGTGCAATTCGAGCGATGCGCGCGTCGCCGCGTCGATCGCCATGTGCCGGGAAGTGCTGTCGAGCAGCGGCGCCCGCAGCGCTATGCCGACGCCTTTCTGGCTCTCGCCGACATAAGCCACGATTGCGCCCAGAGCCGCCCGCGCCGCGCGCGACAGCGCAGTCGGATCGAATTCACCAGCCGGAAACGCTGCCCGCAGCGCTACACTGGCCGCCTCGCTGTCAAAACTCTGAGAGGGTGCAGCATGGGCAATCTCGGCCCAGGCTGGAGCAAACAAATGCTTTTGGGCCAAGGCTTCGCGCGTGGCATCGGTCAGCAGCAATTCAGCCGGATCGATCCGCGCCAACTCGTCCTGCAATTGCTCGGCGCTCAAATCCGCAGTGAAAGTTTCCCCGGTCGACACATCGGCCCAGGCCAGCGCGAAATCGGTTTCACCATGTCGCACCATCGACAGCGCGGCCAAAAAATTGGAGGCGCGGGCATCGAGGTGATCGTCTTCGGTCAGCGTGCCGGCCGTGATCAGCCGCACCACGGCGCGCTTCACCACCGATTTGGCGCCGCGTTTTTTCGCCTCCTTGGGGTCTTCCACCTGCTCGCAGATGGCGACGCGATGGCCCAGCCGGATCAGCTTGTTGAGATAGTCATTGGCCGCGTGGATCGGCACGCCGCACATGCCGATGTCCTGCCCCAGATGCTTGCCGCGCTTGGTCAGCACAATGCCCAGGGCAGCGCTGGCGATCTCGGCGTCCTCGAAGAACAGCTCGTAAAAATCGCCCATGCGGTAGAACAGCAGATAGCCTGGATTGACCGCCTTGATCTCGAAATACTGCGCCATCATCGGCGTCAGCGCCGGGCTCAGTTGAGGGTCGATCGGGGTTGCATCCATCAGCAAAAGGTCTCGGCCGCAAAGCCGAGACCATATGGGGTTCCCGTGAAAAATCCAACCGGCGCCGGGCGATATGCCCAGCGTTGTGACGGCCTAGATTTCGTAGCGATCGGTCGGATCAGCGACCGGACGATAGATGAAGTAGTCGAAGTCGGCAGGGCTGGCCGCCCCGTTCAGATCATGCGCGGCGACGCCAACGAATGCCCCGGTGAAACTGCCATGCGCCTGATGCCCACCGCATTCATCCGACAGGATCGAGGCGTCCAGCACCGGCCCGATGGGCTGAAGCTCTTGGCCCTCGAGTGCATAGAAGAATTGCAGCTTGGGCCCGCGAATGGTCAGCGCCAGCTTGATCTTGCCGGTGGTGGGGATCGAGACGGGCTGCGCCGGAAAGCTCAAATTGCCATCGGGAAAACTGATTTCGGAACTCATCAGCAACAGCTCGCGCTGCCCGTCCGAATGCGCCGTCACCGCCAGATAGAAGAAATTATAACGGCTGTAATAGGCCGTCAGCCCCGCCATGGTGCGCTCGTCCGTCGTGGCGAAATCCACCACCGTTTCTGCGTCATACGAGAAGTGCGTCTGTCGGCGCGCCACCAGCGCCTGCTCGAACCACGAGCCGATCGACTCGCGCCCGAACAGCCGCAGCTTGCCGCTCTCGGTCGAGAAAATCCGCTCCGGCTCGGGCGTGCGCAACCACTGGAAATCCATCGGCAGGCCGTTTTCAAATGTATAGCGCTGCTCGGCCCAATATTTGGCCGTATCGAAAGTGCCCGGCACCTCGACATGCAGCGACGGCACCGGCCCGTGTTTCACGTGAATCCAGTCGTCATCGCCCCAATAGGCCTCCTGGATCGCTGTTTCGCGACCCAATACGCAACGCCGTTCCTGCGTCGTCGGGCGGCCCGTCAGATGCACCAGATAGGTCTTGCCTTCCGGCGTCTCGACGAGGTCGCCATGTCCGGAACGCTGCAGCGCTGCGAATGGCGCGTCCTTGGAGGTCAGGATATGCTTGTCGGGATGGGTCTCGTAGGGGCCCCAGATATCGCGCGAGCGGGCGAAGGTCACCGCGTGCTCATAGGCCGTGCCGCCCTCTGCCGTCAGCAGATAATACCAGGGCGTGCCGTCCTTGCCGTTGCGCTTGTACAGGTGCGGACCCTCGACCAGTTTGAGGTCGGTTCCCTGATAGATGTTCTTGATCGGCCCGACGAGCTTGCCTTGGTCGGCGTCGAATTCCTGCAGCGCAATGCCGGCAAACAGCAGCGGGCGGCGCCGGTGGTCCCAGGTCATGTTGACGAACCATTTGCGCCTGTCATCGTCGTGGAACAGGCTGGGATCGAAGCCCGAGGAATTGGCATAGACCGGGTCGGACCATGGCCCCTCGATCGTCTCGGACCAGACGATGTAATTATGCGCGTCCTTGAACGAGCCGTCCTTGCGCTTGACGTCGGTGTAGACCAGCCAGAATTTTTCGTCGTCATGCGTCAGGCACGGCGCCCAGACGCCGCAGCTATCGGGATCGCCGCGCATATCCAATTGCGTCTTGCGATTGAGCGGCCGTGTGACCAGCGTCCAGTTGGCGAGATCCCGCGAGTGGTGGATCTGCACCCCGGGAAACCACTCGAAGGTGGAGGTGGCGATATAATAATCCTCGCCGACCCGCAAAATCGATGGGTCCGGATTGAAGCCGGGCAAAATTGGATTGGTAATCTGGGGCATGGGTCCTCCTCGGAGCGAGCGCTCTGCAACCAGCACTACCGGACGTCACCCTCGGGTCTGCCCCGAGGGCTCTGAACTTGCGGTTCGCTCGATTAACTGAAGCCCCCTCGGGTCGCGCCCGAGGGGGACGATTTGGATCGGGGCGTTGTTTCCCGCCTCCTTGGCCGCGTTAGACGAAGCGGTTGATCAGGTTTTCCAGATATTCCTGCTGGCCCGACTTCGGCTGCGGGTTGAGGTTTTCCTTCTCGACACGGGCGGCCAGATCGTCGAGCGAACGTTCGCCGTTCAAAATCGCCTGGCCTTCCGCCGACTGCCAGCCGGCATAGCGCTCGTCGACGACCTTGTCATAGGTGCCGTCTTCGATTATCGCGGCGGCCGCCTTGAGCGAGCGGGCGAGCACGTCGAGGCCACCGATATGGCCATGCAGCAGGTCGGCGGGATCGAGCGACTGGCGGCGCACCCGAGCGTCGAAGTTCCAGCCGCCATTGCCCAGACCACCATTCTTGAGGATCTGGTAAAACGCCAGCGTGGTTTCAGCGACGTTGTTGGGGAACTGGTCGGTATCCCAGCCGGACTGCAGATCGTTGCGGTTGGCGTCGACCGAACCGAGGATACCCAGCGATGCCGCCAGCGCCAGTTCGTGCTCGAAGGAGTGGTTAGCGAGGAAAGCGTGGCCAACCTCGATATTGCACTTCACCTTGGTCTCGAGGCCGTACTTCTTGAGGAAGCCATAGACCGTCGCGACGTCGAAATCGTACTGGTGCTTGGATGGCTCCTGCGGCTTGGGCTCGATCAGGATCTGGCCCTTGAAGCCGATCTTCTCGGCGTGCTCGACGACCATGTTGAGGAAACGGCCCATCTGGTCCATTTCGTGGCCGATCTTGGTGTTCAGGAGGGTTTCATAACCCTCGCGACCGCCCCACAGCACATAGTTGGCGCCGCCCAGCTCATGGGTCAGCTCCAGCACGTTCTTCACCTGGCCGGCGGCATAGGCGAACACTTCAGGATCGGGGTTGGTCGCGGCGCCCGACATGTAGCGGCGGTTGGAGAACAGGTTTGCCGTACCCCAGAGCAGCTTGGTGCGGCTGGTTTCCATCTTGCGGGCGAAGATTTCGCCGATTTCGCGGACGTTGCGATTGCTCTCGGCCAGCGTTGCGCCTTCGGGCGCGATGTCGGCGTCGTGGAAGCAAAAGAACGGCACATCGAGCAGGTCGAACAGCTCGAACGCCACGTCGGCCTTGAGGCGGGCGCCGTCCATGGCCTTGTCCCACCAGGGGCGATCGAAAGTCCGGCCGCCAAACGGATCGCCGCCCTCATAGGCAAAGGTGTGCCAATAGGCGACGCCGGGGCGGATATGGTCTTCCATCCGCTTGCCAAGGACCATTTCGTCCTTGTTGTAGTGGCGATAGGCCAATGGGTTGGTGCTGTTTGCACCCTCGAATTTGACGGGGTTAATCCCCTTGAAGAAATCAGTCACGCGCGTGCCTCCTCGATGGCAGGATAGAGCGCCCGGTAGCGGGCATATTGATCGGCGTAAGCGGCCGACAGCGATGTGTCGGGCGCAATAATTTGCTTGATCGGCGGCATGGTCATGACCGCCTGCGGATCGGCGCCTGTCGCAGCGCAGAGCGCCAGCCGGGCGGCACCCAGCGCGCCACCGAAATCGCCGTCCTCGGGCAGCGCGATTTCCATGTCGAGATTGGTCGCCAGCATCTTGAGCCACAGCGCCGAACGCGAGCCACCACCGACCGCAAGCAGCCGATTGATGCTCGTTCCGGCGTCGCTCAGCACCCGCTGGCAATCGCGCATGGCGAACGTCACGCCTTCCATCACCGCCTGCGCCAGTTGCGCCGGGTCGGTGCTCTGGCTGAGGCCCGTAAACGAACCGCGCGCCGCTGCATTGTTGTGCGGCGTCCGCTCGCCCGACAAATAGGGCAGGAAGATCGTTTCGCCCGGACCCTTGAACTGTGCTTCGGCAGCGCCGGCGAGTGCCGCCTGCTTCTGGCCGGTGATGCGGCTCAACCAGTTCAGCGAATCGGTGGCCGACAGGATGACGCCCATCTGGTGCCAGGTGTTGGGGATGGCGTGGCAGAACGCATGCACCGCGCCGTGGGTATTGGGGCTGAACTTGTCGTTGGAGACGAACAGCACGCCGGAGGTGCCCAGCGACACGAAACCCTCGCCGGGCCGGATCGCGCCGATACCGCACGCGGCCGCCGCATTGTCGCCCGCGCCACCGGCAATCACCACTGGACCGGTCATGCCCCAGCGCGCGGCAAATTCTGGCTTGAGGTTGGCCGCCACCGCCGAGCCTTCGACCAGCCGCGGCATGTGCTCGCGGGTCAGCCCCGTTACAGCCAGCAGTTCGTCGGACCAGTCGCGCTTGGCGACGTCGAGCCACAGCGTACCAGCCGCGTCTGACATGTCCTCGACGTGCTCGCCGCTTAATAGCAAGCGAACGTAAGCCTTGGGCAGCAGCACTTTGGCGATTTTGGCAAAGATCTCAGGCTCGTGCTTCCGAACCCAGGCGATCTTGGGCGCGGTAAAGCCGGGCATGGCGATATTGCCGGAAATCGCGCGCAGCGACGGCAGCGCCGCTTCCATTTCGAGGCACTCGGCCGCCGAGCGGCCATCGTTCCACAAGATGCACGGCCGCAGCACTTCATCGTTCTTGCCCAGCAAGGTCGCGCCATGCATGTGGCCCGACAGGCCGATGCCCTTGACGGCAGCAAGCTGAACCGGATGGCTTTGCTTGAGCGCATCGATGGCGCCCAGCGTCGCATTCCACCAGTCGGCTGGGTTTTGCTCGGACCAGCCGGGGTGCGGACGGACCGGTTCGACGGCAGCGGCCGAGGCTTCGCCCAGCGCCTTGCCATCGGCGTCGATCAGCACCGCCTTGACCCCGGATGTGCCGATATCGATACCAAGATAGGTCATGAGGCACGTACCTCAAGACGGGGAATGCAAGTCATCGGAAATCCTCCCAGCCCAATGTTTTGGGCCGCCACCAGTTTTATGAATGGCGTTTCTCTTAGCGCAGATTGTCGCGCAGGAAAATGCGGATTTCAATGGGGTCGATTGGCAAAGCGCCATTTTCGTTCAGCGCCAGGCTGCGCGCCGCAGCAATGGCTTCGCGAATTTCCCCATCCGGGTTCTGGTCCAGCACGACATCGATAGCGCCCGAGCGCAATCCCGCGCGGGTGAAACCAGTCAATTCATGGGCGATGACCCGGATCGCGCCGGCGCGTCCCGACGCTGCGATGGCGCTGACCAGGCCGGCATTGCCGGCTCCCAGATTATACAGCCCGGCCAGATCGGGATATTGCTGTAAAAGTTCAGCGACGATGGCCTCGGTCTGCAGATGCTCGTCATGCCCCTCGATCGGGCCAATCAACTGAAGCTTCGGAAACTCTTCGGCGAGTCCGCGCCGAAACCCGTCGAGCCGGTCGGAGTGATCGCGCAACTGCAGCGAGCCGGCAATCACCGCGACTTCGCCGCCCGCCGGCAAGAACCGGCCCAACAGTGAAGCGGCCGTGCGGCCCGCCGCCACATTGTCGATGCCGATGAAATGGCGCCGCAAGGTCCCCGGCAGATCGGACACCAGCGTCATCACCCCGATGCCGCGCCGGCTTGCATTGTCGACGGCCGCCAGTACCGACGGCTCCTCGCTGGCCACGATGATCGCCCAGTCGCAGTGCCGTGCGCTCAAGCCATCAAGGCTCTGCGCCAGCGCCGCGGCGTCGAGCGCTGGCACCCGCCGGGTCTGGATATGCATGCGCTCGCTCAGCGCCTGGCCGCTGCGCTGCTCGACCGCCTCGGCAAGGCTGGTCATGAATTCGTTAGAGCCGTCGGGGATGATGAAACTCAGCCGCAGATCGCGGGCCCGCGCCAGCAGCGAGGCCGAAAGATCGCGCTGGAAGCCGATCTCGGCGACCGCGGCCTCGACCTTTTCGATGGTCGCGGGCCTGACGCCCGGGCGGCCATTGAGCACGCGATCGACCGTTGCCAGCGATACGCCAGCCGTTCGCGCCACGTCGTGCACGGTCGCCCGGCGATTGAATGCTATGTCCGTCAAGCAGCGTTCCGCCTCGTTTTGTCGGCCAGAGTGTTCGTCAGCTGCTCACGAAAGGTCAAGGCCGCCGTTGCAGGTCTGGCGCAAACCACGCTACAGCTTGCCCGCTTTTAGAGGAGGGCAGGGCTATGACGATCAGTGTTTCAAACTTCGGGGACTACCAGGGCAAGCGTGTCGATCAGTTTCGGCTGGTCAGCGATACTGGCGTTACCGTCGATCTGATCGGCTATGGCGTCGTCGTCCGCGACTGGCGCGTGCCGGTGGCCGGCGGCGAGCGCTCGGTCGTGCTCGGCTACGAGAGCTTCGATGCCTATCCCGAATTCAGCCCGCATTTCGGCTCGATTGCCGGCCGCGTCGCCAACCGGATCAAGGGCGCCAGCTTCGATCTCGATGGCAAGACCTACAAGCTGCCCGCCAACGAGGGCGATCTGCAATTGCACGGCGGAACCGAGGGCCTCGGCCGCCAGGTCTGGGACGGCCAGACGGACGAAGCCAGCAATAGCGTCCGTTTCACCCATTTCAGCCCCGATGGCGCCATGGGCTATCCCGGCAATGTGCATTTCACGGCGACCTATACGCTGACCGGCAATCGCCTGCGGCTCGAGCTGGGTGCGACCACCGATCAGGCGACGCCGATCAGCCTCGTGCAGCATCAGTATTTCAACCTCGGCACGACCGAACTGGTGCTCGACCACACCATCCAGGTCAATTCGAGCGCCTATACCGCACTCGGTCCCAATCTGGCCCCGACCGGTGCCATCCTGCCGTCCGCCGGCACGATCTACGATCTGCGCACGCCGCGCACCATGCGCGACGCAGACGGCCAACCCGTCGATTATGATATCGGGATGGTGCTCGATACCGGTCGCGACTTTGCCGACCCCATCGCCACGGTCGTAGGGCCGGACCAGGCGCTGACGCTCAAACTATGGTCGGATCGTCCGGGCCTTCAGGTCTATAATGGCGTGATGACCAACAGCCCGGTGCCGGGCCTGGGCGGCAAAGCCTATCCCAAGCATTCCGGCTTCTGCCTCGAAGACCAGGCCCTCGCCGATGCCGTACACAATCCGCATTTTCCAAATATCATCTATTCGCCGGAGCGGCCTTACAGCCATTGGTGCGAATTCGAAATCGCCTGACCTCGACCTGCCGGCTGCTGACCGCCTCTGACAGCAGCACAGCTTAACGGGTTCCTCCAAGGATCAGGAGGAACCCATGGCCTTTCTCTTCAGCACATGCGGCGATCGGGGCAATGGCCCGGCCCGCCAGGACGACGGAGCGAGCGCATGGACAAGACCGAACGGCTGTTTGCAGTCATGGATGCGCTGCGCCGCCATCGCCGCCCGGTCACGGCAGCTACGCTGGCGCAGGAGCAGGGGGTCTCGGTCCGCACGCTGTATCGCGACGTGCAGACGCTCATCGGGCTTGGCGCGCCGATCGACGGCGAGGCGGGGGTCGGCTATATGCTGAAACCCGGCTTCTTCCTGCCGCCACTGATGTTCACACCCGAGGAGCTCGAAGCCCTCGTGCTCGGCGCCCGCTGGGTTGGAGCCCAGCCCGACGATGGCCTCGGCGCCGCTGCGCAAAATGCCTTGGCCAAGATCGCCACGGCATCTCCCGAAGACCTGCGTGACCGGATCAACGACACCGGGCTGTGGCCTGTCGCGGTGTGGGGGACCAAAAAGCCGATGCCGATCCTGGGGCAGGTGCGTCTCGCCATGCGCACCGAAAAAGCGCTGCAGATCGCCTATTCTGACGAGGCCGGCAATCCATCGGACCGCACCATCTGGCCGGTCCAGTTGGCCTATTACGAAGGCAAGCAGACCATCGCTGCCTGGTGTTGCCTGCGCTCAGCCTTTCGCAATTTCCGCACCGACCGCATCGTCTCGCTGACCGTTACCGACGAGCGCTACGGCAAGCGCCGCGCCGTGCTCGAACGCGAATGGCGCGACAGCTGGATGCACGAGGCGGTTTCACGTGAATCAGCCGGCGAAGCTTCGACGAGCTGAATTTCCGGCAAACCCACCATACCCGTGCCGATTCACGTGAAACACTTATCCACAGATTTCGGTTTTTCGCAGCGTCAGTTCAGTCCGAAATTGAGCCTATAACTCAGCGCCTCGGCGATATGCGGGCGCGCCACCCGCTCGCTCCCCGCCAGATCGGCAAGAGTCAGCGCCACTTTCAGCACCCGATGATAGGCTCGCGCCGACAGGTTAAACCGCTCTGCCGCCTGCAATAGAAGCGCCTGGCTCTCGCGGTCAGGATTGACCACCGCCTCGATCAGCGCCGCCCCTGCGCCAGCATTGGTGTGCACATCGGGAAAACCGCGCTCGATATAGCGCTCGCGCTGGCGTTGCCGCGCCGCCGCTACCCGCTGCGCCACCGCCGCCGAGCCCTCCTGTAGGCCAGCCGGCGCAATCATGTCGGACGCCGTCACCTGCGGCACGTCGATGCGAATATCGATCCGATCGAGAAACGGCCCCGATACCCGCCCCTGGTAATCGGCCGCACAGGCTTCGCCGCGCCGGCAAACATGCCCCGGCGATCCCGCCATGCCGCATTTGCACGGGTTCATCGCCGCAATCAGCTGCACCCGGCTCGGGTAGCTCACCCGCGCATTGGCCCGCGCAATGACGGTTTCCCCGGCCTCCAGCGGCTGGCGCAGGCTATCGAGCACACCCGGTGCGAACTCCGGCAATTCATCGAGAAACAACACCCCGTTATGCGCCAGGCTCACCTCACCGGGCCGAACTTTGAGCCCGCCACCCACCAGCGCCGCCATCGACGCCGAATGATGCGGCGCCCGGAACGGCCGGCGATCCGAGATCGCGCCACCCGCAAGCTCCCCGGCAATCGACTGGATCATCGAGATGGCGAGCAGCTCGCGCGCATCGAGCGGCGGCAAGATCGAGGGCAGTCGTGCCGCCAGCATGGATTTTCCCGATCCCGGCGGCCCGATCATCAGCATGTTGTGGCCGCCCGCCGCCGCCACCTCGAGCGCCCGCCGGGCAACCTGCTGGCCGCGCACATCGGCCAGATCGGGCAATGATCCCGTCGCCTCATAGCGGCGCGGCACCGGTCGCGGCGCCAGTTGATGGCCAGTCAGATGATTGACCAGTGCCAACAGACTGCCCGCCGCGATGATGTCGAGATTTTCACCGGCCCAGGCCGCTTCGGGTCCGGACATCTCGGGGCAGATCAGCCCCAGCTCGCGGCTTTGGGCGGCCATCGCTGCCGGCAGGATGCCACCGACATGCGCCAGCCTGCCATCGAGTCCCAGCTCGCCCAGCGCGATATAGCCATCCAGCGCATCCCGCGGGATAGCGCCGATCGCTGCCATGATCCCCAGCGCGATTGGCAGATCGTAATGGCTGCCTTCCTTGGGCAGATCGGCCGGCGCCAGATTGACGGTGATCCGCTTGGGCGGCAGGCCCAGCCCCGAGGCGATCATCGCTGCGCGCACCCGCTCGCCGCTTTCCTTCACCGCCTTGTCGGGCAGGCCCACCAGGATGAACTTGGGATTACCCGGCGATATCTGCACCTGGACGTCCACCGGCACGGCGTCAATGCCCTGAAACGCAACCGTCGCAACGCGCGTAACCATGTGGTTATCCCCAGACCCGGGCCAGCCTAGCAAAGCCGCGCCGCTTCAACAAGAACGTAGAGCGAACAGAAGATGGCTTGTTAACCATCCGCATTGCCACACCGGTAAACCTAATCCTCCATTAACCGGGCCATGTTGAATCCAAGGCTACCTCGCGTGTTATATTAGAGTTCTGTCCGATGGTATTCAGCCGGCCTTTTCCCTCGTTTGCCACGATCGCAAAGACCGTTCTGTCGGCATTGCTCGCTGTCGTGCTCGTTGCTTGTTCGTCCGGCGGTGGCCTTTACGGTCCGGTACAGGGCGATAATCGTCCGCATTCGGGCGTCGATCGGGCGCGCGGCATGCCCATCCAGGGCATCGACGTGGCGCGCTACCAGGAAAACATCGATTTCCGGCAGGCCTTTCAGTCCGGCATCCACTTCGTCTTCATGAAGGCGACCGAGGGCAAGGACTACGTCGATCCCTATTTCCGGACCAATTGGCAGCGGGCCCGCGAGGCCGGAATGCCGCGGGGTGCCTATCACTTCATGACCTGGTGTTCGCTGGCCTCCGAGCAGGCCGCCTGGTTCATCGCCAACGTGCCCAAAGATCCCGATGCGCTGCCGCCAGTGCTCGATCTGGAGTGGAACAACCACTCGAGCTGCAAGACCAAGCCGAACCGCGCCGATGCGCTCGAAAAAATCCGCTACATGCTGACCGCCATGGAGCAGCACACCGGCAAGCTGCCGATCATCTATACCGACATGAATTTCCACCGCGACGTGCTGCAGGGCGAGTATTTCCCCAATGCCTTCTGGCTCCGCTCGACGGCCGCGCAGCCGCACGAGCGCTATTCCAACCGCACCTGGACCTTCTGGCAGTGGACCCAGACCGGTGTGGTGCGTGGCGTGCGCGGCGAAGTCGATCGCAATGGCTTCTATGGCGGGCAGGACGAATGGATCCAGTTCCTGCTCACCGGCTGCGATCCGCGCGCCGTCTCGGCTCTGGCGCCAACCGGGCGGTGCCAGTCGGCCAAGTGAGACCAGCGCAGTGCCTCTTGCCAGCCCAAAGCGGCAGGCATAGCGTCAATTCCGGTGTTTTGGGCGCAATGCCCCTGAGGAGAGCGACATGGCCAAAGGTCAGATGAAGAGCAACAAGGAAGCCAAGAAGCCCAAGAAGGACAAGATCGCCGCGGTCAAGCCGGTGACGGGTCTGGGTTCGGGCAGCGCCGGCAACAGCGCCAAGAAGTAAGTCTTGGTCGCATGATATCGAGGCGGCTGGCAGCAATGCCGGCCGCCTTTGCTGTTGCCGCTAGCGTTTGCGGCCGGCGCGGCGGATGATTTCATCGCGCAGATGGCGCAGATCATCAGGCGCCAGCGTGCCGATATCCATGGCCAGCCGGTTGGCCAGCTCCGTCGCTTCGGGCACCAGCCCCGCCGTATCGATCGACACTTTTGGGTCGCTCATCTCGGCCAGCCGCTGCAATTCCTCGGCCTCGTCCCAGATCACGTTGAAGAAGGTGATGATGCGGTGCAGCAAGAACCCGGTCGGCTTGCCCCGCCGTCCATGTTCGAGCGCCGACAAGTAAGCGCTCGATACATTGATCGCCGCCGCCATGTCCTTGAGCGATACGCCGCGCTCCTCGCGCAGGGCGCGCATCTTGGCGCCGAGCGGGGTCATGCCCGTCTCAGGCGCACATACCACGCCCCCTCGCCACCATGGCCGCGCGCTGCCGTGCTCCATCCCGACACCAAGGGCGCCAGCGATGGCTCGCTCAGCCAGATCGGCAGCATGGTGCGCAGAATGCCGCGTTCGCTCATCGCGGCGACGTAATCATTGTCGGATTTCAGCCCCTTGCCGGTGATCACCAGCACTGTCCGGTCACCCCGGCTCCAGCGCGCCTGCAAATAGCGGTGCAGGGCACCGCGCGCCTCGTTCTGGGTCATGCCATGCAGATCGATGGTGCCATCGATCTCGATGCGGCCCCGGCTCAACTTTTTGTGGATCGAAGGCTCGACCGCCTTCACCGGCGTCGGCGCCGATGGCAAGGGCGCCTGGTAGGGCGGCAGAAAAGCTTTGCGTGGCGCCTGTCGCTTGGGCGGTGCCGGCGTCGCCGCAGTCGGCTGTGGCGCCTCTTCGATCGGCATCGGCAGCGGCCCGGTGCCGAGTTTCAGCAGCCCCTTGCGCCTCAGCGGGTCGACGGTAGCCGCCACCACCGTCCAAAGATGGAAATCGTGCGGCAGGCGTTTTGGATCACGCTTGGACATAACAACGCGCCAATACCCGCCGCCTCAGATCAATCGAGCTGGCTGGTCGTGACGACCTTCCAGTTCGGGTCGCGCGACTTGGGATTGCGCGCAAAAGTCCATTCGTCGGCGATGGTCTGCACCTGGTCTGCATTGCCCTCGACCAGATTGCCATCCTTGTCGCGCGTTGCCGACACCACTTCAGCCTGGAAGCGAATGGTGACCAGCACGTTCTTCTTGTCGTATTCGGCTTCCGAGAAATCGATCTTGGGCAGGCCGACAAAGGTGAAATCGACCTTTTGCCCGGCCGCTTCACGGTCGGCGATGGCGCGCTGGAAGCCTTCGAACACGTCTTTTTCGAGCAGGTTCTTCAGCGTCTGGCGATCGCCGGTGGCAAAGGCCGTGACGATCATTTCATACGCCTGCTTGGCGCCTTCGAGGAAGGATTTCGGCGTGAAGCTGGTGTCTGCCTCTGCGACAGCCCGCAGCCCCTCGGCCAGTTCGGTATTGCCCTTGGCGAACTGCTCGATTTCCGCCTCGACCTTGCGGCTGCGCAGATCGTCGTCGAGTTCGGGGTTGCCGGCGCCGCGCGGACGCATCGGCACAACGGTGTCGTCCTTGGCAGCAACATCGGGCTTGCGCCGCTCGACCGGTGGACGTTCCGTGCCGGTGCGCGTGCCCAGGACCGAGCGCAAACGGAACAGTACAAACACCGCGATGGCGATCACGATGAGGGTCGGCAAATCGAAGAATTCGTCCATGGGCAAATGCACCTTACGTCGGGTGCGTCGTTAAATGACGCGGGAACGCTCGCGGAGCGCAACTATTGACCTATATATAGGGCAAGCTCACCCTAAAACCAGTTCACGTTAGGTCGAGTACAGTTTTGTCGCGCTTTCGCGAAAGGAAATCAGACCGTGGGACGTTTTTTTGCTCTCGGCCTTATCGTTCTACCGCTCATCGAGATCGCCATCTTCATCAAGGTGGGCCAGACGATCGGTCTGTTTCCGACCCTGGCCCTGATCATCGGCGCGGCACTGCTCGGCGGCCTGTTGTTGCGGGCGCAGGGGCTGTCGGTCCTGACCCAGTTGCGCAGCAATGTCAGTGCCGGGCGCATGCCTGGCCGCACCATTGCCGATACCATGATGATCGGTCTTGCGGCGCTGTTCCTGGTGCTGCCGGGCTTTCTCAGCGACATCGTCGCGCTGGCGCTGCTGCTGCCACCGGTGCGGGGCTGGATCTACGCATCGCTCGCCAAACGCATCAAGGTGGTGACCCCCACCGGCTACCGGCCTGCCAACACCAATTATGAGACCCCGCTCAAGGGCCCGGGCACCATCGATCTCGACGAAGACGACTATCGCCCGAATTAGCGCTGTTTTCAGTTGCGCCAGAGCGAGGCGAAAATGACGGTTTTCGAGAACCGGAGCAGAACGTACTTTGGTACGTGAGCACCGGAAGCGCAGAATACCGCCATTTGCAGACCGCTATGGCCAACTGCGTTCGCCTTGTGAGCGGTTTCTAAAGATGCTAGCCAGCCGCCAAGTAATTTCGGCAAGGGAATCCGGATCATGACCGACGAAAACCAGGGCGCTGCCCCAGAGCAGACCAATCCACCTTCGATGAACATGGTGGGCCAGTACATCCGCGACCTGAGCTTTGAAAACCCCGGTGCTCCCGGCTCGATCATGACGGGCGGCGGCAATCCGGCGTTCAACGTCTCGATCTCGGTTGCCGTCAAGAAGCAGGCCGACGACATCTATGCGGTCGAGCTGACGCTCAACGCCAAGGCCAACCGCGAAGCCACCGTCCTGTTCAATGTCGAGCTGGTCTATGGCGGCGTGTTCCGTCTCAAGAACGTGCCCGAGGCCAATCTCAGCCAGCTGTTGATGATCGAATGCCCGCGCCTGATCTTCCCGTTCGCGCGCCAGGTTCTGGCCAGCGTCACCCAGCAGGGCGGCTTCCCGCCACTGATGATGGAACCGGTCGACTTCGCCTCGATCTACCGCCAGAACCTGCAGGCCCTCGCCGCCAAGCAAGGCTCCGCGCCCCTGACCAACGGCCAGCCCAACTAACCTTCTGTCCCCCGGCGTTTCCACATACACGGTGTCACCCCGGCGAAGGCCGGGGTCCATCCTGAAATGTTTGGACTGAAACAGAACGATTTGTGAGTGGCTACAACCTCAGGATGGATCCCGGCCTTCGCCGGGATGACATCGCGTCCTGCCGCGGCTAACCGGCCCGCGCAGCCTCAGCTAACGCCCGCCGCCTCACCAGCCCCATACTGCGCCCAGATCGCCTCATCCCCCATCTTGGCGATTGCCGCCTGATGCGCCGCCAGTTCAACGGCTGAAGTCCTTGGCGCCAGCGGCACTGGCCGGCGGGCCGCCACCAGCCGCGTGGCAATCGCATCGACGCCCGAGACCCGGTTTTCCGCCATCAGCGCCAGGCTGACCTGCTTGCCGCCGATCAGCTCCAGATACACCTCGGCCAGGATTTCGCTGTCGAGCAGCGCCCCATGCAGCGTGCGGCGTGAATTGTCGATGCCGTAATGCTTGCACATGGCATCAAGGCTCACGCGCGCCCCCGGGTGCTTTTCCCGCGCCAGCATGACGGTATCGAGCACGGGATTGCTCAGCGGCCGCTGCCCGGCCTTTTCGAGTTCGGCATTCAGAAACCCCATGTCGAACGGCGCATTGTGGATGATCAGCTTTGCATCACCCAGAAAAGCGCGGAAATCATTGGCCACGTCCTTGAACAGCGGCTTGTCGGCCAGAAATTCCTCGCTCAGCCCGTGCACGCGAAACGCCTCTTCGGGCATCGAGCGCTGCGGGTTGATATAGACGTGATAATGCTGGCCCGAGGGGATGTGATTGATCAGCTCGACACAGCCGATTTCCACCAGGCGATCGCCGGCAGCCGGCGACAGCCCCGTGGTTTCGGTATCGAGCACGATTTCACGGTTCAATTTTTTGGCTCTCTGGCTTTTATGGCGGCGACGAGCGCCCCGACCATGGCGATGGTTTGAGCGACCGGCATGGCCGTATCGAACAGATAGGTCGCGCGCGCCTTCTTTTCGGCCTGCGGCAACTGACGGGCAAGGATGGTCTGCAGCTTATCCACCGTCATCCCGGGCCGGGCAAGCGCGCGCTGGCGCTGGATGGCCTCGTCTACCCAGGTGACGCCCAAGGCATCGAAGCCATAGTCATGGCCGCTCTCGAACAGCAGCGGCACTTCCACCACGGCCAGCGCCTGTCCCGAAGCCTCGGCCTGATCCATAAATGCAGCGATGCGGGCACGCACCAATGGATGCACCACCGCCTCGAGCCGTTTGAACCCAGTAGGGTCAGCCGCCAACTGCGCTGACAGAACAGTTTTGTCGATGACGCCATCCTTGGTTACGCCCGGAAACAGCGCCTCGACGGGCGCCACCGCGTCCCTGGCATAAAGCTCGGCCACTGCCTGGTCGGCTGAAAACACTGGCACACCCAGATCGGCAAATGCCTTCAAGACGGTCGATTTACCCGTCGCGATCGAGCCGGTGATCCCGATCCTCCACATGGCTTATCGCCCCAGCGTCGCTTCGATGGTCTGCCGCAGCCGGGCGTTGACCACCGGCCGGACGCCAAACCAGGCCTCGAACCCAGGAACGGCCTGGTGCAGCAACATGCCAAGGCCATCGACCGTCTTCAGCCCCAGCGCCTTGGCCTCTGCCAGCAAGGGCGTCACCAGTGGCACGTAGACAATATCGGTAACGAGGGCCCTCGCCGGCAGCAGCGACAGATCGAAATTCTCGAATTTTGTGCCATGCATGCCGATCGAGGTGGTGTTCACCACCAGCCCCGCCAGCGGCGCCACATCGTTGAACGCTTCGAGCCCGGCGACGGCAATCTGACCCGGCATTTCAGCCGCCATTTTCTCCGCGGTCGCCCGCGTGCGGTTCAACAGGACGATCGAGCCAATGCCCCGGCTCTGCAGCGCCACCAGAATGGCCCGCGCCGCGCCGCCAGCACCCAGCACGATGGCCGTTTCGAGCCCATCCGACCAGCCCGGCGCCCCGGCGTCGAGATTGCCTAAAAACCCGAGATAATCCGTGTTGGTCCCGTGCACCCGGCCAGTCTCGACCACCAGCGTATTCACCGCGCCGATGGTTTCGGCCAGCGGATCGACACTGTCGCACAGCGCAAATACCGCCTCCTTGTGCGGAATGGTGACATTGCCACCGGCAAACTCACCCGTCCGCAGCCGCTCGAAAAACCCCGGCAAGTCAGCAGGGGAAACATCGATCGCCGTATAGGAGCCGTCGATCTCATGTTCCGCAATCCAGCTGCCGTGGATGAGCGGCGAGCGGGAATGGGCGATCGGATGCCCGATCACAAAGGCCTTGGTGGTCACTTCAAGGTCTCAGGCGCAAATTCGCGGAGCGCTGCCAGCAACGGCAGCAGGGGAAGCCCCAAAATGGTGAAATAATCGCCCGCCACCGTCTCGAACAGCCGGATCGACGGACCTTCCAGGCGATAACCGCCGACCGAGGCCAGCACCGCATCGCCCTCGCGCGCCAGCACGTCATTGAGCTCGTCGCTCGAGAAATCGCGCATCGTCAATTCGGCAGTCTGCACGTCGGACCACACCAATTGCCCATCGCACACCAGCGCCACGGCGGCGTGCAGGCGATGCGTCTTGCCCTTAAGGTGTTCCAACTGGGCAATGGCCCCAGCCCGATCCGCGGGCTTGTGCAAAAGCTCGGTCCCGAGACTCAAGGTCTGGTCGGCGCCGATCACGACCCCTTGAGCATGGTTAACAGCGACCGCCATGGCCTTCTTTTGTGCCAGCAACAGCGCCACGTCGCGACCATCGCCGCCGGCCTCGATAACGCCGGTTTCGAGGCCCCGCTCATCGATGCTGGCCGGGGCGGTGGTAAACACCAATCCGGCCTGTTCCAACAAGGCTTTACGGGTCTGGCTCTGCGACGCAAGGATCAACATCATGCCCAAGTTTTCCACACTGTCATCCCCAGCTCAAGTCAAAGCTGTGACAATGACTCATAGTTTTGCCTCGACGCCAAACTTGTTCGACCTGGTTACCAAATCGTTAACAGCTGGACTCGGAGGCACCGACTCAAATCCCTATGGATAACTTCGTGGAAAACCCATTTCGGCACCCAATGCCCGACGCACCGCTTATGCACAAGCCAAAGCGAATCGTTGACTCCGGGAGTCGGCGCGTTAAGCCCGCGTTAACCATTATGGCAAAGCTGTCACAATCGGCGGAGCACACAGGTGTTAGCACTTCGTTAACCATTGACCCCGCCACTGCCTGCGGCGACGTCAGCGATTGTGGAGACTGCTGAATTGCCGCAAGACACCGCTATGATAATACAAATACCAAGTCAGAAAGACTCTTTTACGGGTTTGGAAGGGAAGACAGAAGTGACCCACAAGCCCATGCTGGCCACCGTGCTCGGCCACAAGCAGGCGCGGCCCCCGATCTGGATCATGCGCCAAGCCGGACGGTACCTGCCCGAGTATCGCGCCATCCGCGCCGACGTTAAGAACTTCCTCGAGCTCTGCTATACCCCGGACCTCGCGACCGAAGTCACCCTGCAGCCGCTGCGCCGCTTCGATCTGGATGCCGCGATCCTGTTCTCCGACATTCTGGTCATCCCCGATGCCCTGGGCCAATCGGTGCGCTTCGAGCAGGGCGAAGGCCCGGTGCTTGACCCCGTGACGCCCGAAACGATCTCCCAGTTGACCCGCGAAGGGGCTTTGGAGCATCTGGCGCCCGTGCTGGAGACCGTGCGACGCCTGCGAGCCGCATTGGCACCCGAAAAGACCCTGATCGGCTTCTGTGGCTCTCCCTGGACCGTTGCGACCTATATGATCGGCGGTCGCGGCTCGACCGATCAAGCCAAGGCGCGGATATTCGCCCTCAAACACCCCGAAGCCTTCGCCGCCCTCATCGATATTCTGGTCCAGACCAGCATCGATTATCTCGTCGCGCAGTTCGAAGCCGGTGCCGACGTGGTGCAGCTTTTTGAAAGCTGGGCGCTCAACCTCGATGATGTGGCGTTCGCGGAACGCGTCATCGCTCCCAATCGCCGTATCGTCGACGGCGTGCGTGCCCGCATCCCCAACGCCCCGATCATCGGCTTCCCCCGCGGCGCCGCCGGCAATCTTGCCAAATACGCGGCCCAGACCGGCGTCAATGCGCTCGGCCTCGACTACGCCACCCCGCTCGATTTCGCCGCGAACCATCTGCCCAATACGCTCCCCGTTCAGGGCAATCTCGATCCGCTGCGCCTCGTCGCCGGCGGCTCCCAATTGGACGAACGCGTCGATCAGATCATCACCGCCTTTGCCGACCGCCCGCATATCTTCAATCTGGGCCACGGCATCGTCCCCGAAACGGCCATCGAGCACGTCGCCCGGCTGGTCGATCGGGTCAAGAACGGCTAAAGCCGCACGCCAACTGTTGAGGAGTTTTGCGACATGGAATGGGTCAAGGCGCTACACGTCATTTCGGTCATCGCCTGGATGGCCGGCATGCTCTATCTGCCGCGCCTTTTCGTTTATCATGCCGTGACCGAGACCGGCTCGCAGCAATCGGAAACCTTCAAGATCATGGAGCGCCGCCTGCTGCGCGGCATCATGACCCCGGCGATGATCGCCTCCTGGGTCTTCGGGCTCTGGATGATCTTTGCCGGCACGGTGGATACCGGCGCCGGCTGGCTCCACCTCAAGCTTGGGATGGTGGTGCTGCTCACCGCCTGCCACGGCATGCTGGCCCGCTACACCCGCAAATTCGCCCAGGACAACAACACCAGGCCGCAGAAATTCTTCCGCTATCTCAACGAAGTCCCCACGGTCCTGATGATCGTCATAGTCATTGCCGTCATCGTCAAACCGTTCTGACGCGCTGTTTCACGTGAATCTGCGGCTCGGTCACGCGTTTAGCCTTGAATTGATGCAAACTTCGCGTTACATGGATTTCAACGCATCCCAACTCTTTGGCTGATCTCCCCGGTCGCCGCGCGGTGCCTACCCTCCCAAAACAGACTAGCCGTCCAGATTTCCCTCAAGGGTTTATCCGCTACATGCAGAATATGAAGCTCAGCGAGCTCAAGGCCAAATCCCCGGCCGAATTGCTGGTGTTCGCCGAAGAACACGAGGTCGAAAACGCGTCGACCATGCGCAAACAGGAATTGATGTTTGCGATCCTCAAAGAATTGGCCGCCCAGGAAGTGGACATCACCGGCGAAGGCGTCGTTGAAGTCCTGCCCGACGGCTTTGGTTTTCTGCGCTCGCCCGACGCGAACTATCTGCCCGGTCCTGACGATATTTATGTCAGCCCCAGCCAGATTCGCCGCTTCGGCCTGCGCACCGGCGATACCGTCGAAGGCCAGATCCGCTCCCCCAAGGATGGCGAGCGCTACTTTGCCCTCCTCAAGGTCAACACGATCAATTTCGAAGATCCCGAGGCCGTGCGCCACAAGGTCAACTTCGACAATCTGACGCCGCTATATCCCGAAGAGCGCCTCCGCATGGAGCTGCCCGACCCCACCGTCAAGGATCGCTCGGCCCGCCTGCTCGATCTGGTCGCCCCACTCGGGAAGGGCCAGCGTGCACTGATTGTTGCGCCGCCGCGTACCGGTAAAACCGTATTGTTGCAGAATATCGCACAATCGATCGCCACCAATCACCCCGAATGCTATCTCATCGTGCTGTTGATCGACGAGCGGCCCGAAGAAGTGACCGACATGCAGCGCTCGGTGCGCGGCGAAGTCATCTCCTCGACCTTCGACGAGCCCGCGTCGCGCCACGTCCAGGTCGCTGAAATGGTCATCGAAAAGGCCAAGCGCCTGGTCGAACACAAGCGCGACGTGGTGATCCTGCTCGATTCGATCACCCGCCTCGGCCGCGCCTACAACACAGTCGTGCCATCGTCTGGCAAGGTGCTGACCGGTGGTGTCGACGCCAATGCCCTGCAGCGTCCCAAGCGCTTCTTCGGCGCTGCCCGTAACATCGAAGACGGCGGTTCCCTGACCATCATCTCGACCGCGCTGATCGATACCGGCTCGCGCATGGACGAAGTGATCTTCGAGGAATTCAAGGGCACCGGTAACTCGGAAATCATCCTTGATCGCAAGGTCGCCGACAAGCGCATCTTCCCGGCGCTGGACATCACCAAATCCGGTACCCGCAAGGAAGAACTGCTGGTCGATCCAGATATCCTGAAGAAAATGTACGTCCTGCGCCGCATCCTCAATCCGATGGGCACCATCGACGCTATGGAATTCCTGGTCGACAAGGTTCGCCAGACCAAGACCAATTCCGATTTCTTCGACTCCATGAACACCTGACACACTTCGTGTGATGATATTTAAGGGCGGCATGCTGAAAAGCATGTCGCTCTTTGCTTTTGGGAAAGTCTGTGAATGGCTGACACCATCGTTGCCTTGTCATCTGGTGCGCCACCTTCGGGCGTCGCGGTCATTCGCTTGTCGGGCCCGAACACCGCTGAACTATTGCAGCACGTCACCGGCGTTTTGCCTCAGCCACGGCGGCTGACCTTGCGGCCCATCGGGCAAGACAGCCTGCTTGATCGCGGGCTTGTCGCCTGGTTCCCGGCGCCCCATAGCTTTACCGGCGAAGATTGTGCCGAGCTCCAGGTACACGGCTCGCCTGCCGGCGTTCGTGCAATTTTGAAGCTTTTGACCACCAAAGGCGCACGCTTGGCCGAAGCCGGCGAATTCACCCGCCGCGCCTTTGAAAATGGCAAGCTCGACCTCATCGAGATCGAAGGCCTCGGCGATCTGCTGGAAGCCGAAACCGAAAACCAGCGCCGCCAGGCCATGGCCCGCTTCGAGGGCGGCTTGAGCCAAAAAGTCGACGGCTGGCGCGACCAACTCCTCGACCTGCGCGCCGAGATCGAAGCCCGTCTCGATTTCTCCGACGAGGGCGATGTGGCCGATGCGCTGCCACCCGCCTTCGCCAGTCTGCTCGGCAAATTGCACGACGACATAGCCGCCGCTCTGGCCTCATTCGAGCATGGCCGCATCGTCCGGGAAGGCATCCGCGTGGCTCTGGCCGGCCCGCCCAACGTCGGAAAGTCCAGCCTTCTCAACGCATTGGCGAAATCTGACATCGCCATCGTCACCGACGAAGCGGGCACCACGCGCGATGTCCGCGAAGTGCCGCTGGATCTGGACGGCCAATTGTACATCCTGCTCGATCTCGCCGGCCTGCGCGCCACCGACAGCAAGGCTGAAGCCGAAGGCGTACGTCGCGCCGAACAGTCGATCAGTCAGGCCGACATTGTGCTTTGGCTCACCGCACCAGACATCGCGGATATCCCAATTCCGCCCATGGATGGCGCGATCATCCGGGTGGCGGCGAAAACTGATCTCAGCAGCGGAACATCTGCAGACCTGGGCGTTTCCGCTACCTCAGGGGAGGGGTTGGTCGATCTGCTGGAAGCCATCAAGGCCCAAGGACAAACACTGGGGGCAGGGGAGCCGGGCCTGGTCAGCCGCGAGCGCGACCGCTTGGCTCTGACAGATGCACTAAGCGCTTTGGTGCGCACCGCGCAAACCCTTGATCATCCCGAACTCGCAGCCGAGAGCCTGCGCCAGGCGTCCCAGTCCCTCGAACGTCTCGTCGGTCGCATCGATTCCGAGCGTGTTCTAGATCGCCTCTTTTCCAGCTTTTGCATCGGCAAATGATTCACGTGAAACATCAAACCCGCATCTAAACCCAAATTCTCCAAGCCGGACGGTTTCGGCCGAGACCGCAATGAGAGCCATCCAACCGCCGTTGCCAGCCCGCCACAATTGATTCACGTGAAACATTGGCCTATTGAGCGCTTCTGGAGAGTACCATGACCGATTACGCTGTGATTATTGTTGGAGGCGGACACGCCGGCTGCGAAGCTGCAGCGGCCTCAGCGCGTCTCGGCGTGCCAACAGCGCTTATCACGCACCAGTTTGCCACCATCGGCGAGATGAGCTGTAACCCGGCAATCGGCGGGCTGGGCAAGGGTCATTTGGTCCGCGAAATCGATGCCCTCGATGGACTGATGGGTCGCGTGGCCGATCAGGCGGGTATTCAGTTCCGCGTCCTCAACCGGCGTAAAGGTCCTGCCGTCCGCGGCCCCCGCGCCCAGGCTGACCGCAAGCTCTATCGTAAGGCCATGCAGGCCGCCATAACGGCACAACCAAACCTCGATGTCATCGAAGGCGAAGTCGACGACATAAGCGTCACCGACGGGCATGTCAGCGGCGTCACCATGCTGGATGGCAGCCATTTCAGCACAAAAGCGGTGGTGCTGACTACCGGCACTTTCCTGCGTGGCCTGATCCATCGCGGCGAGGAAACTGTCCCTGCTGGACGCCTAGGGGAAAAGCCGGTCCTCGGCCTCTCAACCCGCCTAGAAAACCTCGGCCTGCAACTGGGCCGCCTGAAAACCGGCACGCCGGCCCGTCTCGATGCCACCAGCATCGATTTTACCGATCTTGAAGAGCAGCCCGGCGATAACCCTCCCGAGGCATTCTCAGCCCTGACCACGGCCATTACCACCCGTCAGGTCAGCTGCCACATCACCCGAACCACCGCCGAAACACATCGCATCATCAGCGAGAACCTGCATCGTTCTGCGATGTATTCAGGCCGAATCCAAAGCCGTGGCCCGCGATATTGCCCGTCGATCGAAGACAAAGTAGTGCGCTTTGCCGACCGCGACAGCCACCAAATTTTCCTTGAGCCAGAAGGGCTTGACGACGCGACGATCTATCCCAACGGCCTTTCGACGTCCCTCCCAGCCGTTGTCCAGGAAGCATTTTTGCGCTCAATGCCGGGCCTGGAAAACGTTCGCATCATTCGTCCCGGCTACGCCATCGAATATGATTACGTCGATCCTCGCGAACTGCGCGCCACCCTTGAAGTGAAGCGCCAGCCCGGCTTGTATCTGGCCGGCCAGATCAACGGCACCACCGGCTACGAAGAGGCAGGCGCCCAGGGACTGCTCGCTGGCGCCAACGCTGCCCTGACAGCATCAGGCCGGGACCCCATGATCCTCTCCCGCACCGAAAGCTACCTCGGCGTCATGATCGATGATCTGATTACCCGCGGCATTACCGAACCCTACCGCATGTTCACCTCGCGTGCCGAGTTTCGCTTGCACTTGCGGGCCGACAACGCAGACCAACGCCTGACGCCACTCGGCATGGATATCGGTCTGGTTGGCGCGGAACGCACTTCGCTCTACAGCGAAAAAGCCAGCGAGCTAGATGCGGGTCGTGCGTTGCTCAACATGCTGACCACCTCGCCCAACGTCGCCCGCAAAGCCGGCATCGCCGTCAATGAAGACGGCAAGGCCCGATCGGCGTTCGAACTGCTGTCTTACCCAGACATTTTGCCGAACGATGTCGCTCGGCTTTGGCCTGAAGTTCTGGATATTCCAGCCCCAATCATGGAACAACTGGTCGTCGAAGCGCAATATGCCGTCTATCTCGATCGACAGCGCAACGACATCGAGGCCGTTCGCCGCGACGAGCACAAAGCTATTCCGGAAAATTTGGACTACGACATCATCCCAGGGCTTTCCATAGAACTGCGCCAAAAACTATTAGCGCAAAAGCCGCAGACAATCGCCCAGGCCCAAGCTGTCGACGGCATGACACCCGCTGCGGTAACCCTGCTCCTGGCAGTCATCCGCAAAAGCGGCGCATTGGCCAAGGCGAGCTGATGAACGACCGCGATCGTATTGCTCCCTACGCGACATATTTTTCGCGATCTATCGACGATGTTGCGCGTGACCTGGAATCCTATGCCCAGCTTTTGCGAAAATGGCAGGGGGTACAGAATCTTGTTTCACGTGAAACACTGGACCAGATGTGGGACAGACATTTTGGCGACAGCCTGCAGGTATTGAAGCTTGTCGATGCCACCGACCAGAACTTTCTGGATATCGGTAGCGGCGGTGGATTTCCCGGGCTGCCGCTGGCCATCGCTCTGAAGGACACAGGGGCGAAATTTACGCTCGTCGAACCGACCAGCCGCAAGGTCAGTTTTTTGCGCACCGTTTCACGCGAACTGGGTCTCAATGTTAACACTCTGCTAACGCGAAGTGACCAAATCAGCCCGTCATCTCTGCCGGCCATCGACGTTATAACGTCGCGTGCCCTGGCCGCATTGCCGCAACTTTGCGACTGGATCGCCCCGTTTTTCGGGCCCAATACCCGCGCGATCCTGCACAAGGGACGAGAACATGTTGAAGAGGTTAAACAAACCTTACCGCATTGGTCGTTCGACGTGCTATCAACGCCAAGCGACACTGATCCGAACGGTGTTCTGCTGACCATCAGTAATTTGCGTAAGAAATCAGTAAGTTAGCGGCAAACGAGCTGGAGGCCAAGAGTGGCGCCCCGTATCCTGACCCTGGCCAACCAAAAGGGTGGCGTGGGTAAAACCACCACCGCCATTAACCTCGCAACCGCGCTGGCGGCCATTGGCGAGCGTGTTCTCATCGTCGATCTCGACCCGCAAGGAAACGCCTCGACGGGTCTCGGCATCTCGCGCGTCGACCGCGATGTCTCGTCCTATGATCTGCTCGTCGGCGAAGCCACAGTGGCCCAGTCCGCCATCATGACCAGCGTTCCCAACGTAGCAATCGTCCCGTCCACCATGGATTTGTTGGGCGTCGAGTTGACCATCGCCGGCCACGCCGACCGCGCCTTCAAATTGCGTAACGCCTTCAAACAACTGCATGATTTGACCATCAACGATCAGGCAGTGAGTTACATTCTGATCGATTGCCCGCCCTCGCTTAACCTGTTGACGATCAATTCCCTGGTCGCCGCCGACGCGGTTTTGGTCCCTCTACAGTGCGAATTCTTCGCCCTCGAGGGCCTCAGCCAACTGCTCCAAACCATCGAACAAATCCGCTCGACCCTCAATCCGCGCCTCTCCATCCAGGGTGTAGTGATGACCATGTTCGACAAGCGCAACAACCTCAGCGAGCAGGTTTTGCAGGACGTGCGCAGCGAAATGGGCGCCCTGGTCTATGACACCGTTATTCCCCGCAATGTGCGGCTCAGCGAGGCGCCGTCCTATGGCAAGCCAGCGCTGCTCTATGATTTGAAATGTGCCGGCAGCCAGGCCTATCTGCGCCTCGCAACCGAAGTGATCCGCCGCGAGCGGCAGCTCAACGCCGCGGCTTAGGAGGCCCGTCCATGAACGAAAAACCAACACGACTGGGCCGCGGACTGGCAGCGCTGATTGGCGATATGGCCACCATCGAGGGCACGCGCGTCACCGAATCGGGCGGCATCAAGAAGTTACCGGTCGAAATGATCATGGCCAACCGTGCCAATCCACGGCGCGTGTTCAACACCGAACAGCTCGACGAGTTGACCAATTCGATCCGCGAGAAGGGCGTCATGCAGCCGCTGCTCGTCCGCCCGAGCAACGATCCCAATATTTTTGAGATCATCGCCGGTGAACGTCGCTGGCGCGCCGCCCAGAACGCCGGACTGCACGAGGTCCCGGTCATCGTCCGCGACGTCGATGACAAGGAAGCCCTCGAGCTCGCCATCATCGAAAACGTGCAGCGCGCCGATCTCAATCCGCTCGAAGAGGCCCAGGGCTACGGTCAGCTGATCGAGCAATTCGACTATACCCAGCAGGACTTGGCTCAAGTTATCGGCAAGAGCAGATCCCATGTCGCCAATACGCTGCGCCTGCTGCGGCTGCCCGAAGATGTACGCGACATGGTGTCCAGCGGTACCCTGACCGCCGGGCACGCCCGAACCCTGATCACCGCCGCCGATCCGGCAGCTTTGGCGCGCCAGATCGTGTCTGGCGGCCTTTCCGTGCGTGAGGCCGAAGCCCTCAGCCAGCAGCGTGAGACCGCCGTCAAGAAGCGCGAGAGCGAGGGCTCTGCGGCGCGCGATGCCGACACTATCGCTTTGGAGCGGCGCCTGTCCGACGCCTTGGGGCTGTCGGTGTCGCTTGCCCACGGCGAGCGCGGCGGCAAGGTCGAAATCCGCTACAAGACGCTCGAGCAGCTCGACGGCATTTGCGTTCGCCTCACCGGCCACGCCAACTGATCATCAGTGCGCTGCAGCCATCATGCAGATGGCCAGCAGCGCCCGGCGCAGGCTAGCCTCCGCGATTGTCGGACGCCGGCGCGTTTCAGCGACTGTCTGCAGAATACGATCGGTCGCGGCTCCCAAGGCCCCATCGCTCCACAGCCGCAATTGCTGTTCCAGCGTAGACATCCTGGAAAAATGCGGCTTCGGCCGTTGACCGTCCAGAACGGCGCGCGGCGATTTCCCACCATCGACCTCCGCCCGCCAGCGCCTGAGGCTGGCGAAATGCATTGTGCAGACGGCCAGCAGGCGCTGCGGATCAACGGCCGACGTCAGCGCCCGATTGAGCGCCAGTTCCAGTTTCTCGGGGTGCCCGCTGCCGGTCGCATCGACGATGGCGTCGATGATCAGCATGCCGTTATCGGCACACAATAACAGGACATCCTCGCGCGTCAGCACCTTGCTCGACGCAGCGTATAGCACCAGCTTTTCCAGCTCTCGCCGCGTTATCTCCCGGTCATTGCCCAGTATTTCTCGCAATGTCGCGACCACATCAGCGTCAACCCGAATTGCATGCTGGTTGAATGTTTCCCGGATCAGCGCCAGTAT